>JACCDG011538951.1_pt1 | contig 74004 bp, 61 predicted proteins | sample 7442471 | NCBI WGS metagenome assembly JACCDG01 (sample SAMN15323444, study PRJNA562643) | freshwater metagenome | isolation source: river surface water | place: USA:Blue River Watershed | collected 2017-08-17 | reverse complement strand
GGTTACGGGAATGGCTGCTGTTTCACGCAGTTGATCAAATAATAATCGTGTTTGGGTGCCGGCGCGAGAGCAGCCGTCCTTTTGGATTCCCGCATCGTAGAATGCGGTCTCGAGAGTCGTAACCGTAACCGGTTTTATCTTAAAAATTATATATGCAGCGCGTGCTTTAAAAATAGGGAATTATTGATTGTTTAATTTTATAGCCTAACTTTTATTGCACCACCTGATTCTTTTTTCTGATTCAATAGTTTTAAATAATAGCATTGAAAAAAATGGGTAAAGGGGGGATAAGACAAAAAATAGGTATAATATAGGGGTGCCCATGTCTAAAAAATCTTTCGTGATAGATGCTAGCGTTTTGCTTCATGATCCGGAGTCTATGAATCATTATCCAAATGAGTCGATTGTTTTGCCAAGTGTTGTAATTGAGGAGCTTGATCAGAAAAAGCTTTTAAATAATGAGGTTGGTAAGAACGCCAGGTACGTGATGCGATTAATGGATCAGTTATCAAAAAAGGGGAATTTAAGTCAGGGGATTAAGTTAGAAAATGGCTCTCATATCAGAATTATTCTGGATGAGGAGCATAAAAAGAAAAAGGGGAGTGGATCTAATTTCACGGCAGATCGAAATAGACATAGACTTTTGGCGATAGCTTTTCAGCTTCAAGAAGAAGGTGAGAAAATTATTCTTGTTTCCAAAGATCCTGTTACAAAGATTTTAGCTGAAACGGCGGGTATTGAGACGCAAAATTATAAGACAGTTCGGGAGCATTACGATACAATTCATAAGGGATTGAAGTTTGTAGACTTAACAAAAAACAAGATTGACCAATTTTATTTAGACGGATCTATGCCTTTGCCTGAAGGTGAGCATTTTCCAAATGAATATCTTATCATGAAGAGTGTGGAAAATTCATCTGCAATTGGTAGAGTCGATGTAAAAACGAAAACATTAGTTCCTTTAATTAAAGCAGCTCACGACATTTGGGGAATTAAACCGCGCAATGTTGAGCAAAAGTGCGCAATGGATCTTTTGATGAGGGATGATGTTAAACTCGTAGTATTTACAGGTGGCGCCGGTACGGGAAAAACTCTTCTAGCGCTAGCAGCAGGACTTAAAAAAGTATTTGATGAGGGGGTTTATTCACGCATCATGATTGCGAGATCCATCATTCCTGTTGGTCGTGATATTGGCTTTTTGCCTGGCACAAAAGAAGAAAAACTTAGAGCGTGGCTTGCGCCCTTCTTTGACAATCTCGAATATATCTGTCAAGCTTCCGGTTCTGATAATGCCATGGAAACAAAGAAATGGGTCCTTGAGAGTGAAAAGTTTCAAGTAGAAGCAATCACCTATATGCGCGGTAGATCCTTTACAAACACCTACGTAATTATTGATGAGGCGCAAAATTTAACTCCCCACGAAATCAAGACAATTATTTCTCGCGTTGGCGACAATACAAAAATCATTGTCCTAGGTGATCCATCACAAATTGATAATCCCTATTTAGATGTTGATTCAAATGGACTTGTCTATCTGATAGGACGAATGAAAATGCACGACGTATTCGGAAGTATCTTCTTTCAATCAACAGAAAGATCTAAGCTTGCAGCTATTGCAGCTAATGTTCTTTAATCATCAAGGCTCCAATCTTCGGAACGGAGCCTTCAATTAGTTTTGGCTACTTATATACTCGTTCCAATTCAAAGCCTCTCTTTTTCTTTGCATAATCCTTTTATTTAGATTTCGCTCAATCGGCTAGGTCTAGTCAAACTGAAATGATTCTTCTTTGAAAAATCTGGTACTTTGAAATGTCACGAGTATATTCTAGTTAAGAATTGTGCTAAAGTGATAATCTTTACGAAGTTTCTTGGTATGAGGAGGAAATGGGTGAAGAAATTAATTGCAATATGTGTGTTTTTTAGTTTTATCTGCAGTGAAGAAGCTGAGTTGAAGATATGGAAATTTCTTCCATTTGCGTCACAAAACATATTGATCACAGATAATTTTGAAGTTTGGGAATTAAACTATTTAACACCTAATAAGCAATCATGGAATGAGTGGATATGGGGTACTGACTTAGAAGATGTCCCGCCAGCATTTTTATTTAATAACAGGGAATGGGTAGAGGATTCTTTGGTTACAGTTATCGATTCACCCTGGAGTGGCTCGCCAGAATCTTTTATCTATAGAAATAATTCAAGTTTTTTAGCTCAATTGACAGCTGGGTATCTTTCGCTGTGTACTCATGTATTACTCAATAAAACTACAGGAGAAAAAGTTTTTGCAAGAAGGCTAGATCTGGAAGAATGGAAAATGGTATGCAGCAACTTTGCAGGAACGATGGGATCATTAGAAAAAGCTCGCCATCCATATGCAGCAAAATATCTGGAAGCTGCGTATATATTAGCGGATTTTGGTTTAGAAATGCTTAATGAGCTACAATCTATGTACCGCTTCGAGCCCTATGATAGTAAAATGGTTCAATTTGCCGAATTTTTCCCTTACCACGAAGGGGTATGGATTTTAATCGAGTGATGATAGCAGGGCCTTAGTTCGTTCTAAGTAAATATTTTAACAATTTCTTAAAATTTCAGCTTGAAGTATAGTTGAGTATCAAGAAAAATAATTGGAGGAAAAATAATGGAATCAAGCTCAAGAATAAAATTTAATATTGCCTTTGTGGGTGATTCATATGATGTGCCTGGTTCTTATTTTTCAAAAATTGTCTTGTTTGGACCTAAGGAAAATGTATATGCTTCATCTCCAGGTCATAAGATGTTGGAACGTGGTCATTTAAAATGGAGTATTCCCAGCAAGAATGACTCGCTTTGTAGTCAGATTGCCCTAACTGCTGAGGTAGCAAAAAGGTTAATGATTTCAGTAATTATTGTTAATGATAGTGAAGATGGATTGTCTCGGCAACGTGATTCCGTGATTACAGCGCGTCCGGAGTTTGAGGCGGGCATGCGATATCTGATTAAAGTAAAGTATAGTGGAGGCCTTTTGACAACTACTTTTGAAAAGTGCCTTAAGTCCTCACCTAGACCTTCTGCGGTGCCAATAGAGGTAGCAGAGGGCTACTTTAAAGAGCTAAAACAGCAACTATCAGCGCTAGGAATTGGAGCTGCGTCACCTGGTTTTAGGGGATGGGAAGATATGACAGTAGCCTACAGTCGCTCTCATCGTGAAGGCACAATTCCCATAGATTCACTACCTATTTTGAAGCTTCAGGAACTTTTCGATGACGGCGTGGTAAAACTGAAAGAAGCTCGAATTGTATTTAGTAGAGCAGTAGAGAGTGGTGTTAATGTTATGGGCGCTCTAGCTAATAAACAACAAATTTCAAAGACGATAATCGATTTGGAGGCAGCTCTCAATCGCAAAGGAATTTTTCCAGGTTACAAAGATTCTCTATAAGTAAGCTTGTAATTTTATCCTTAATTTATTCGTATATAAACCCCCATTCAGTATACCCATATACTGCTCGTGTTTCAAAAATTGGTTTTTTCTTCGCTATAAATACCCATATTTAAATTTACCTCAGGCTTATCTAGTGCAAATAGCACTCGCCCTCAGTAGCTGCTTCGCCTAATTCAAATCTGGGTATTTCTAACTTGAAAATTCCCAATTTTTGAATCACTCTCAGTATATCCTATTCTTATCATTTCATTAAAATCATTGGTGGATTATTCTAATTCAGTTTAAAAAGTGTGCTGACCGGAGTGAAAGATGATTTTAAAAGACATGAGGGATATGAATGCGGATCTTAGGGAAGCTCAGAATGCCGCTTATTCATTGCTAGGATTGAATATAGATAAAGTTATTATAGAAGCTGAAAGTCAGGAGTATAGCGCGCTTGATTTTGAAATGAATGGAATGATGATTAAATTTAGAACCGGCAAGATTACCCCTACTAAAGTTGGTCAGTTTGTTACATTGTGGAAAAGATTGAATAAGGGACCAATTATTCCTTTTGATAAGGCTGATCCAATCGATTTATTTGTGATTAGCGTTCGCCGGGAAGGACAGTTAGGTCAATTTGTTTTTACGAAAGAAATATTATTGGAAAAGGGAGTTCTCTCAAGTGACAAAGGGCGTGGAAAGCTCGCTATAAGAATCTATCCACCATGGGATGTTGCTGTAAATGCGCAAGCAAAGCGTACACAGGCTTGGCAGCTACCTTATTTTTTCGAGATTCCTTCCAATTCTATTTGTGATCTTGGTCTTCTAAAAAAACTATTTTCGATGAAGTAAATTTCATGTAGGTGCAGGTTTTAAAAATAGAAATTCATTCGAAGATCTTTGGAGAGAGTCTGCTAAAGTGGTTATTCAGGCTATTAGAGAAGGAGTGTTTTTATGCAGGTCCTTCAACAAACTTAACCATTTGAAACTTACTGAGATGATAAGTTCTAGCAATTATATGTTGAAAACTTTGTATTTGTTTTCCAAGTTCCCTCGTAGCATCAATGATTTTTATTCCAACGTTTGGATCATAAAAATAGATTCGGGATTCAGTCTCAATTGTTTGTTTGAAGATAACAGTTGAATGGCCTTTGCATTCTTGCTTAATTACCTCATCTTCTTTTAATGGATCGGCATCTTTAATAGCTCGAGCAACATAAACCCCGTCTAGTTCTAAAAAACCTCTTATGTCTTCGCTTGAGGAGGGGTCTTCTGCGAAAGAGTCGAAAATTTTTGATTGTGTAATTCCGCGTATATCGAACTGTATTCCCAATAATTTGATTTTATCAGCAGGAGTTACTTCACATGTTTCGGGTACTATGATTGTGTTAAAGGCTGCTTGAATGGCTCGGAAATTTTTGTTGCTGGTGAATGCGTGCTCCTTGATTAAATGAATCATGTGGTCTTCAAGAACTTTAAATGAAGAAAGCGTAGATTTTTGGAGTTCTAAGAGCTTTGAAGCTACAAGTAAGCTCATTGCGCTGCAAGTGCCTCCAGAAAGTATTCTTGGGCTTGCTAACCTTTTAGGATCCAGCGTAATACCATCAGTAATGGAATAAAGATGGATTTTTTCTTTTATTTTATCTATAACTTTTGCTGCTTTGCGTTCATTAAATTCGCCATAGCCGGCGGATTGGTTGCTTTCTACAAGCACATGTTTTTCGAGACGGCTTATCCTGTCTATTGCGCGGTAATCAGTGAAGCTGCCTTGCCCCACTGGAACGCGGTACTGTGCGCCAAGATCATCAGCGCACCTAAAAAGTCTTTCCATAAAGTCGGGATCTATACCACCCTCTGCTAAAACGCCCAAAAAATCTAAGGAAAATGAACTTGAATCTAATGTCATAAATAGAAATCCTTATTATATTGAGCACTTATTATAGGATAGTTTCGAAAATTTGTAAATTGTAAATCATTCTTAAAAAAGCTCAATAATTGTAATTTATTTAAAATTCTTTCTTGAGTATTCGCTCTTTATCTAAATTATTCCTTTAATTATACTTTTAAAAAAAAGAAGGGTGAAAATGGATACGGTCTTAGGTGAAATAAGAGGAAAGTTGTTGGATATTGATCCAATAATGGCGTTTGAGCCCTCCGATTTTGACGTTGGGGAGTTTTCAGAACTTGTTAGAACAACTTTAAAAGCTAGTCGGATTGCTAGGATATTAGACCTTAAACGAGATGATCATGACTTTCAATCTGATGAACTGGTGAGTTGCCAGTATTGGGTTTTAGAAAATGGAATGGATCTTTTTATAAGAAAAAAAAGTGGTCTTCAATTTGAGATTGTTGCTTGTGAAAATCCCTTTAAAGTTAATGAGCTCATAAAAGTGGTAAAAAAAGCAATTCTTCAAGGAAATGACTTAGCTCCCTTTTTGTATGTAATTAATAGTATGCCTATAAAAAGACCAGAATTTACTGGAGAATGTGTATTAAATTATTTAGGTGTTGTCATTTCCTGTGTCATAAGACCAGATATTTCTTCGAAAAATCTGGTGCTTTGAATTGGAATGAGCATATACTTTATGAGAAAAGAGGAGGTAATTATTTGGATTTTGTTTCATTAAGTGCGACCCTGGGTTATTTAGCCGCAAATGAATTTCCTATGAGTTGGGAGAAAGATTCTGATGTCAAGTGTTTTGCGCAGCTGGTTAGATTAACTTTAAAAGTTAGTCGTAAGGCTAGAATAGATGACTTCCTTGCAAAAAAAAATTCTCTCTTTGAGCGTGATGAACTGTCCTGTTGTGAGTATTGGTCTTTAGAAGGGGGAAGGCAAGTTTTTGTGAAGAAGTTAAATGATCGTGTTGAGAATTTTGAAGTTATTGCTTGTAATAAGGATGTTATAGTTAATGCGTCGGTGAAAATTTCACATAAACTGCAAGTTACCAGAGATAATATGGACTGGATGCTTAAAATGATCAATAAGATGTCTATAAAAAGGCCAAAACTAAATGCAGAACGAGTCGTTACAAGAGGACCTGTAACTTGTTCTTGCACCATAAGTCTAGATCTTTAAGTTTATCTAAGAGCTTATTTAATATCTCTGATCGGATTATAGCAACAAAGCATCTCAATCATAGATTTTTAACAGGCTCTAAGAAGCTGTCCTAAAAACATGATTGGATAGCTGTATTACATAAAATTAAAAACTTTTTTTTCTTTGCGCTCCTTTGTGTCTTTGCGCCTTTGCGTGATTTTTTTATTTTATAAGATCAAGCTATGGCAATATGATTTGGATATCAGTCTTTTAAAATAAATTCACGCAAAGGCGCAAAGACGTAAAGGAGCGCAAAGAAGAAAATTATATAAGAAAATTAATTTTTTTTGATGTTCTGTGGAAGGTTTTAGGTCAGGCTCTAAAGATTTTTGCTGATCTAATTATGGTGGAATAAAAAAGGCTCTCTTTTTAAGGAGAGCCTGGAATTGTATTTTACTTATTTTGCTAAAAGGACTTTGCGGCTGAGTTTTACTTGGCCGCGATCGTTGATCTCAAGCACTTTAACATCAATGATATCGCCTTCTTTTGCATGATCTTCCATATTTTGGATGCGATCGTGGCTAAATTCGGAGATGTGACAAAGACCATCTTTTCCACCTGGGAGTCCTACGAAGACGCCGAAGGGTTGGATAGATTTGATGGCACTTTTGTAAGTTCTGCCGACCTCAACTTCTTCAATGAGGTTCATAATGAGCTCTTTTGCCTTGTTAAGGCTTTCAGCGCTGGTTGCTGCAATGCTCACTACGCCTGCGTCGTTGATGTCTATTTCAGCACCTGATTCTTCAATGATTGAACGGATCATTTTGCCGCCGGGACCAATGATGGAGGCAATTTTGCTTGGCTTGACAATGATGGATTCAATGCGTGGTGCAAATGGAGAGAGGTTAGTTTTTGCTTTTGGCATTGCTTCGATCATTTTGCTTAGGATATGAATTCGACCTTCCTTTGCTTGAGTGAGAGCGGCTTTCATAATTTCAAGGGTAATTCCTTCAACTTTGATATCCATTTGGAAGGCGGTGATTCCTTTTCCGTCTCCAGATATTTTGAAGTCCATGTCGCCAAGAGCATCTTCCATTCCAAGAATATCAGAAAGGATCGCAAATTTGGATTCTTCTAGAAGAAGACCCATTGCAATACCTGCGATTGGACGCTTGATCGGTACGCCTGCATCCATTAGTGCTAAACAGCCACCGCAAACAGAGGCCATTGAAGATGATCCGTTTGATTCAGTGATGTTTGACTCAAGTCTGATTGTGTATGGGAAATTGTCAGCTTCTGTTGGAAGAACTGCTTGGATAGATTTTTCAGCAAGTTTTCCATGGCCAATTTCTCGTCTGCCTGGAGCGCGCATTGCACCAACTTCTCCAACAGAGAAGGGTGGAAAGCTGTACTGAAGGTAGAACTTTCTAAGGCCGTCTTTGTTGTCGAGGTCTTCGTATCTTTGTCCCATTGAAGAGCCGCCGAGTGTACAAACTGCAAGAGCTTGCGTTTCGCCTCTTGTAAAAAGGGCGCTACCGTGCGTTCTTGGGAGGATAGATGTCTCGATAGAGATGTTTCTAATCTCTGTAAGACTTCTGCCATCACAACGTTTTTTAGATTCAATGATATGCATTCTCATTAGTTTTGAAGAGACGTTTTTAAGCGCTCTTTTAACAACTTTGGAAGAATATTTAATTTCGCCTGATTCAGGAGCAAAGTGTGCATATATTTCTGCATCAATTTTTGCAAATTCGGCTTCTCGAAGTTGTTTTTCGGAAATAGAGAACGCTTTTTCGAATTTAGATTTTATCATTTCTTCTATGGTTGATAGAAGTTCTGCTGGTGGTAAAATGAGTGGCGCTACAAATTTTTCTTTTCCAACAAGATTTCTCCAGTCAGCTAATGCCCCGCAGATTACTTTAATCGCTTTGTGCCCTTCGTCAATTGCAGCTAAAACTTCTTCTTCAGTGAGAAAGTCGCAATAACCTTCAATCATAAGAATTGCATCTTCTGTTCCTGCAATCAATAGATCAAGTGTTGATTTGCCCATCTCGTCTAGAGTTGGGTTGATTACAAATTGACCGTTTACTCTTCCGACTCTCACGCCACCAACTGGTTTTGGAAAAGGAATATCAGAAACAGTTAGTGCTGCTGATGCTGCGCAAAGCGCTAGCGGATCAGGCTGAGCATTTGGATCATAAGAAAGAACGTAGGTAAGGATTTGAACTTCATTAAAAAAACCGTCCGGAAAAAGCGGTCTAAGAGGTCTGTCGATCAATCTTGATGTGAGCGTATCTTTTTCTGTAGCTTTGCCTTCTCTTTTTAGGAAACCACCAAGAGTTTTTCCAGCTGAGGAAAATTTTTCTTGGTAGTCTACTCTTAGGGGGAAGAAATCAATATCAGGAGAGGCCGACTTATTGGCGCAAGCTGTCGCAAGGATGACAGTGTCTCCGCAAGTTAATGTAACAGATCCATTGGCCTGTCTTGCGATTTTGCCCGTTTCAAATACGAGCTCTTTGCCTGCGACGGTAAATGCTAGCCTGTTTTTATTCATAAAGTAAGGTCTCCTGTAGAGGTAAAATAAAAAATATAATTCGGTTTAAGTAAAATATTACTTACGTAGACCTAATTTATTTACTAATTGTTGGTAACGGTGTGTGTCGGTAGAATTTAAATAACTTAAAAGTTTTCTTCTATGACCTACGACTTTTAAAAGAGTAAGCCTTGTAGAATGATCTTTTGGGCTTCTTTTTAGGTGTTCTTGGATGTCAGCAATTCGCTCAGTTAAAAGAGCAATTTGAACGTCGGCCGAACCAGTATCCTTATCGTGTAACTGAAATTTTTTAGTTACTTCTTCTTTAGTGCTTTTATCTAATGACATGTGGGTGACTCCAGTTTAAAATGTTTAGCAAGATTTTAGCATATAACGTAGAATAAATCAACATGAGAGAATTTACAGATGAAGACAAAAGGTTCATGAGCCTTGCTTTGGCTGAGGCAAAGGCTGCTTTTCTGCAAAACGAAGTCCCTATAGGTGCTATTCTTACGTTTGAAAATAAAGTATTGGCAGCTGGTCATAATCAGGTGGAGTTTTTTAAAGATGCAACTTGTCACGCTGAAATTCTTTGCATAAAAGAAGCTGTTAAAAATATAGGTGATTTTCGATTAAATGAGACTACTTTATATGTGACAGTTGAGCCTTGTTTGATGTGTTTTGGTGCTTCGATTCTTTCTCGGGTTAAAAGAATTATTTGGGGATGCTCTGATAAACGTCATGGCGCTCTAGGCGGTCTTATTGATCTTTCTTCGTTAAAGCACCCGATTCATATGCCTGAAATATTTTCTGGATTGATGGCGGAAGAAGCAAAAGATCTTCTGCAGACATTTTTTCAAAAAAGAAGAAAGGAGAATAAAGATGGAAAGTTATGAAAATTTATTTGAAGAGCTTGTTTCCTATCAGAAAGCAAAGCTTTTAAAGTTAGCAAGAGAGGTCATTCCAAGGATTGCATTGGATGACTTAATGCAACCCTTTGATTTTCCTGAGCTCGAATCGCACCCCGATTTTCGCTACGAAGAGGGTGTTTTAGCAGGTATTTTGACGGTTCAGATGGCCTTGCAGGCTACTTTGTCTGAAAACACTTGTTTAAAATAGGGGCCTTTGCGTACAATGGTCTCCAAATTTTATATATTAGACTAAGGACTTAAGCCAATGAAAAAAGAGATTCATCCAGAGTATAAAGAAGTTGTTTTCTTAGATACAGGTACAGGTGATAAATTTTTGTGCCGTAGCGCTGTAAACACTCGTGACACAATTGAATTTGAAGGAACTGTATACCCCTGTTTTAAAGTTTCTATTACCTCTAAGTCGCACCCATTCTATACAGGCGCTCAAGGTATTGTTGATACAGAAGGTAGAGTTGACAAATTTAACAAACGTTATGCTAAGCCTCTTTCTGCTCCGGCAAAAGAAGTGGTTGCAGAAGAGCCTGCTGTAAAAGAAAAAGCTGTTAAAGCTAAAAAGACTGTTACAAAAGCTAAAACTGCTACTAAATGAAAAGCAAAGTCTTAGAGCTTCTGTCTGAATTGCCAAAGATAGAGTCAGATTTAAGTTTGCAAGGCGTTTTAAGCGATAAGAAAAAATATCGTGAATTAACGTCGAAGCATAAATATCTGACGAATCTCAAAAATTTGTGGGAACTCGAAAATAGACTTTCTCGGGATCTTGTAGACGCTAAAGAATTAAAAAAATGCGAGCAAGATCCTGAAGTATTGCAATTTCTTGAAGAAGAAATCTTATCTCTTGAGCCTAAAATTGAAAAAATCAATAAAGAAGTAGAGATACTTCTTGTTCCTCCCGATCCAAATGATGATAAAAGTTGTATTGTTGAGCTTCGATGCGGAGCTGGTGGAGATGAGGCCGCTATTTTCGTGGGTGATTGCGCAAGAATGTACAATTATTTCGCCGGATCTAAGGGGTGGAATGTAGAGCTTCTTTCAGCGATGGCTTCCGATATGGGAGGCTTTAAAGAGTATCAATTCGTTCTCTCCGGTGAAAATGTTTATCGATTAATGAAGTATGAAGCGGGTACTCATAGAGTGCAGCGTGTCCCAGAAACAGAAGCGCAGGGTAGAGTTCATACATCAACAATTACTGTTGCCGTAATGATTGAGCCTGATGAAGAAGAAGATGTTGATCTTCCTGATAAAGATCTTCGTATTGACACATATAAATCTTCTGGAGCTGGCGGTCAGCACGTTAATACTACCGATTCTGCCGTTCGAATCACTCACCTTCCAACTGGTGTTGTCGTTCACTGTCAACAAGAAAGATCTCAAATAAAAAATCGCGAGAAAGCGATGCGTCTATTAAAAGCCAAAATTATGGACGAAATGAGAAGAAAGAAGGCTGAAGAAATTGCCTCTACCAGGCAAGCTCAAGTGGGGACAGGGGATAGATCAGAGCGCATACGTACCTATAATTTTTCTCAAAACCGTGTGACCGATCACCGTATTGATCTGACTCTTTATAATTTGGATCGTGTTATGGAGGGATCTCTTGATACTTTGGTTAATGCTTTAGTGACATTCTTCTACCAGAAAAACTTCGAAACAAATACATAAAGTAAAGAATATACCGCAGAGCACACAGGCATCACACAGGCGCTGCGCGCATTAGAGATAAGAAATTCCGGAATGTTTTTTCTTATTCTCTGTAGCCTCTGTGTTCTCTGTGGTGAAAAAATTCTATATGAGGGTCTTATAGCTATGATGCCGGAAGCATATCGATTAGGAGAAGTTGAGTTTTATAACTGTAGAATTCAACTCAATCAAAATGTATTAATTCCCAGGCAAGAAAGTGAAATTCTCGTATTGTATGCTCTGGAACGCTTGAAAGGTCATAAAGGCGGTACGCTCCTTGATCTTTGTACAGGAAGTGGTTGTTTGGGGCTTGCTATCAAGAAGGCAAGGCCTGATATTCATGTGATTTTATCTGATATTTCGCCTCTTGCTCTGGAGTGTGCAAAAAAGAATGCTAAGCTTAACTCTCTTGATATTGAGTGTTTGGAAGGGGATCTTCTGTTACCTCTTGGAAATAAGTCAATTGATTATTTGATTTGTAATCCTCCCTATATTTCCGATTCTGAATATGAATATTTAGATGGGTCTGTAAAAGATTATGAGCCCAAACTAGCTCTTGTAGGTGGGATAGAGGGTTTAGATTTTTATTCTCGCTTGAGCATAAGTTTAAAAGGGCATATAAATGAGGGCGGAAAAGTTTTTTTTGAGATTGGAAAGGATCAAGGAAAAAAAGTAGTCGACTTATTTTCTGACCCTTTTTGGAAGAGGAAAGAAGTTATTAAAGATTGGGCGGGTCATGACAGGTTTGTTTTTCTGGAAACGTAATTTTATTTTATTGTGCCATTTTTGTGTTGCTTTATGCGCTGCTGACTATGATGACGTTTATGCTGAAATAAAAGATATCTGTAATCCTTCGAAATCTGATTGGAAAAAAATCCAACACTATATTAATAAAGGTGATAGACCATATCTGAAATGGCTCGACACCTTTGATTCTGGGCATCAAAATGATGGGTTAAGGTATGATTTACGTGCCAGAAACTTTAACTTTCTTTCTTACAAAAAGCATGTTACCGACTTCTCTTTGCATCAGGAATTCATAGGTGCTAGCGAGGAGGATAGAGAAAATTGCATTATTTGTTATGCCTCATTTAATTCGAATTTTTCCAAGAAAATTACTAGACTATCAAAAAGGTTAAAAGATTCGGGGTTTAAGGGGCATTTTCTTTACCGAATTGGGGGGTTTCCTGATGTAAAAGGAGGGTCGCTTAAGCTAATCCATGTGCCTTATTCCTTCAAGGTTTGTCTTTTTAGAGAGGTTGAAAAGTTAGGTTATAAGAGGGTTCTATGGATGGATACATCATTTAAGCCGTTAAAGAATTTTGCGCACCTATTTGATGTTATACAAAAAGACGGGTATTTTATGGCTGCTTTGTATGGCGATTCTTTGAGATTAAGGTCTTCAAAAAAAGTGCAACAATCTTTCAATCTTTCTGATGCGGAGATGCTTTCTATTCAGGAGGTTGCGTCAGGCTTGATTGGTGTTGATTTTAGTCAACAAAAAGGGCGTGAGATAATTGCCAATTGGTATAAAGCTGCAGAGGAATTAGATCCTTACCTGTCACCAAGGCCCGAACAATCTGCAATAGCTGCCATTTTATATAAAATGGGGTTGCAGCCAACTTGCTCATTTTTTGAAATTACGGCGATCGATAAAAATGGGATAGACCCGAAACACTACTTTATTTTGGACTATTAGGATGATCTATCTTTGTTCTTTTCTTATATTGATTTTCAGAGAGGTAGAGCTTTCTGCGATGCGGGTCGATCGGGTGATTTTAGCAAGTGATGATAATCCAGATTATCTTGAATTTTGGCCACTTATGGCAAAAGCTTGGAAGCAATTGATCGGAATAAAACCAACTCTTTTTTTAGTCGCGGATGAAAGTGTGCAGGTGGATAGAGGAATTGGTGAGGTGATTCGATTTGAACCGATTCCTGGGATGAAGACGTCCTATCAAGCGCAGGTCATTCGAATTTTGGCTCCTGCTTTTTTTGAAAATGAAGTCTCTATCATTTCAGATATTGATACATTGCCGATAAATCGTGATTATTTTATAAAATCTGTGAAGAAAGTTCCGGGGAATTGTTCTGCTGTATATAGAAATAATTACCAGGTTGATGAGCTTCGTTACCCGCTTTGTTATCATGCTATGAAAGGGAGTGTCTGCAGAGAAATTTTTGGTCTTGATCATATCGATTTTGATGTTGTTCGAGATAAGCTTATAGAATGGGAGCGATATGGATATGGGTGGAATACGGATGAGCTGATCCTTACTGCGGCATTAAAAAAATGGAATGAAGAAACGGGAAGAGTATATTGCCTAGATTTAGGGGTAGGAAAGCATATCGATAAAATCAATTGGAAGTATAATAAAGACCATCTTGGTTCTCGTTATATCGGCGCGCATCTTCCGAGACCTTTTAGTAAAAACAAGAAAATGATTATGGAATTAGTAAAAGATTTGGAGATTAAATAAGATGTTTGGGGCATTAACAAAAAAATTTCAAGACTTATCCTTAATGCTGTCGCGCGAAAAGGTGCTAACTGAGAATAATATATCGGAAGCTGTCAAAACAGTAAGGCTTGCTCTTCTTGATGCGGACGTTGGGTATAGCGTTGTGAGTGAGTTCATCAAAAAAGTTAAGGAAAAGGCTCTTGGAACTGAAAATGTAAAAGGTGTTTCTACAGGAGATCAGTTTACAAAAATTGTTCATGATGAGTTAGTTCGTTTAATGGGCTCTCTTGAAAGTGAGCTTCAGTTGAAAAAACCTTTAACAAAAATTATTTTATGTGGATTGCAGGGGAGTGGAAAGACGACTCATGCAGCTAAGCTTGCTAAAATGCTTAAAGAAAAGTTTGGAAGAAATCCGGTCCTCGTAGCACTAGATCTTCAAAGGCCTGCTGCCATTTTGCAGTTAGAGACTTTAGCTAAATCTATCAATGTGCCTGTGTTTTCTTTGCCGCATGAAAAAAATCCAATTGTTGTTGCTAAAGAGGCATTAAAACTTACTCAGTATGATTTAATGATTTTTGATACAGCAGGAAGATTACACATCGATGAAGATCTTATGGATGAGCTTGCGAAAGTAAAGAAAATAGTTGATCCCCATGAAGTAATTTTTATTGCAAACAGCGCGGCTGGGCAGGACGCTGTTAAAATAGCAAAAGAATTTGATGAAAAAATTGGAATTACAGGCTCAATTTTGACAATGCTTGATGGGTCTACAAGAGCAGGAGCAGCTTTATCGATTCGGGAAGTTACAGGTAAGCCACTACTTTTTGAAGGGGTTGGCGAAAAAGTCGATGATTTTCGTGTTTTTAATCCAACTTCAATGGCTGATCGAATTTTAGGAATGGGAGATATCATCAATCTTGTCAAAAAAGCAGAGGAACAATTTAATGCGGAAGAAAATGAAGCGTTAGAAAAAAAACTCCGAAAATCTACCTTTACATTTGATGACTATTTAAACCAGCTTAAAGCTATCCGCAAAATGGGATCGCTTAAAGGAATTTTGAAAATGATGCCTGGTATGGGGGATTTGCCAGATCTTGACCAGTCTGAAAAAGAATTTGGAAAGTTAGAGGCTATGATTTTGTCGATGACTGTCAATGAGAGGATGGGAAAGGATGAGCTTGTTCCATCTAGGAGGCGGAGAATAGCAAGGGGGAGTGGAACGACAATTGATGATGTCAATAAATTAATTAAAGGTTTTAAAGAGCTTCTTAAATTTGCAAAGCACTTGCCGGGGCTTAAAAAAAAGTTTTCCATGCAAGATAAGTTTCAAATATAAAAAGAATGACTTTTTTCCTAGGATTTGGTAGACTTTAACGTAATTTTATTTGAAAGGAGTTATATGGGTTTGGTCATGAGATTTCGTCAGCAAGGTTGTAAGAATGGAAGAACATTCCGTCTTGTTGTAGCAGACAGAAAAACACGCAGAGATGGTAAGTACATAGCAAATTTAGGTCATTACAACCCTAAATCTGAAGAGCTTGTAATCAATAAGGAAGAGGTTGAGCGTTGGATTAAAGTTGGTGTATTGCCATCTGAAAGAGCGTTATCCGCTTTAGAAAGAATTTGTCCTGAAGTGTTGAAGACGTTAAAAAAATAAATGCATATCGATATTTTAAGTCTATTTCCTGAATATTTTGACTCTCCTTTTGCATGTAGCATGATAAAAAGAGCGAGAGAAAAGGGATTGCTTAATATTAATTGCATCAATATTAGAGATTTTGCAGAAGATAAGCATCAAACCGTAGATGACCGTCCTTATGGAGGTGGTCCTGGAATGGTGATGAAGCCAGAGCCTACGATAAAGGCTATTCGCAGTGTGAAGAGAGATGATTCATACGTGATTTATTTGAGTCCGCAGGGAACTGTGTTGAAAGCAAAGATGTGTGAGGAGTTTGCAAAAACTAAAAATCATATCATCTTACTTTGTGGACATTATGAAGGGATCGATCAGAGAATTATCGATCTTGAAGTAGATGAAGAGATCAGTATTGGCGACTATGTCTTAACGAGTGGCGCGCCAGCGGCAATGGTTTTTGTTGATGCTGTTAGTAGATTTTTGCCGGGAGTGATTGGGCATCCGGAAGGGCCTTATAACGATTCATTTCACGGAAGTGAGACATTTGAAGGGCCTCAGTATACAAGGCCTTTTGAGTTTGAAGGGGAAATGGTGCCGGAAGTGTTAGTGAATGGAAACCACAAAGAAATTGAGAAGTGGCGTAGCACTAAAGGGATAGAGAAATTAAAAGCTTTAAGAGTTGAGTAGGAGATAAAATGCATCCGTTGATGAAGAAAATTGAAGAGAAGTACATAAAGAAAAATTTATCCCAATTTAGAATTGGCGATACTGTAAAAGTTCATATTAAAATTATCGAAGGCGAGAAAGAGCGTGTTCAGATTTACGCGGGTCTTGTAATTGCTAAAAGAGGCTCTGGTCTTTCTGAATCTTTCACTGTTAGCCGAGTAACATTTGGCTATGCGAATGAAAAAATATTTGCAAATAGCAGTCCTAACATCACACAAGTTGAAGTGGTAAGACGAGGCAAAGTAAGAAAAGCTAAATTGAACTACTTGAGAGGAAAACTCGGAAAAGCAGCTAAAGTTGAAGGTGTTTTCTCAGCTGAAGGCTCTTTAGCCCAGCCGCTACCAGAAGAGAGTTAGAATAATAGTTCACCGCAGAGACGCGGAGAGAACCGAAATCGCAGAGAAAAATTGAAAGTATTAGTTAAATTTTTTTATTTATCTCTGTGATCTCAGCGTTCTCTCTTGCCTCTGCGGTGAGTCTTTTTTTTGTAGTTAACATAAGGTAAAGGGCAGAGAAGTGTGGGAAGAATTTGAGAGCCAGGCGCTTAGTGCTGGTTTTTCGTATCCGGTCGGTATTGATGAGGCAGGCCGTGGCCCTTTGGCAGGTCCTGTGATTGCTGCGGCAGTATACATTCCTAAAAGTTGTCAAATTGCTGGCATTGCCGATAGTAAGGAGTTAACGCCGAAGAAAAGGCGTGCTGTTTATGAAATGCTCTTAGCGTCTAGAGATATTGATTTTGGCATTGGCGTAAGTTCCCCGCAGGAAATTGATCGAATTAATATTTTGCAGGCCACTTTTGAAGCGATGAAAGAGGCAATTCTTAAGTTGAAGCATAAACCTGATTATCTTCTTATTGATGGAAATTTAGGACCCTTGATTGAGATTCAAAAAAAATGTATAGTCAAGGGTGATAGCAGAGTTCGTTCAATAGCGGCAGCTTCGATTATTGCGAAAGAGTATAGGGATGATTTGATGGCGGAATTACATCTTCTTTATCCTCAGTATAATTTCGCAAAACATAAAGGATATCCTACAAAGGAACATATGACGGCATTGAAGAAGTACGGACCATCTGAAGTGCATAGGAGAAGTTTTGCCCCTGTAAGGGAGTTACTCTAATGACACTTAGCATGACGGGTTTTGCAAGGGGAAAAGTTGCAGGGTACTTGATCGAAATCCAGACAATCAATAAAAAAGGTGCTGAGCTTTCGTTATCTTTGCCACGTGAACTTGCTTTAAAAGAGAGCTTTATTCGTAAGAAATTAGGAGCGCTACTCCAAAGGGGTCATGCGTTTGTTAAAGTTTTTCCTGAAAAGGGGAGTGACCTTAAAATTTCTAAAGAAGCTTGTCATCGGATGCATGAGTATTTGACGGATATTGCAATTTCCTTAGATCCTGATTATAAAGTTTCTTTTGAATGTGTTTTGAAAGCTCTTCTTGAGTTTGATATTTCAAAAAGTGATGAAGGGAATGAGTGGGAAGCTGAGTGGAATGATGGCTTGGATATTCTTTGGCAAATGTTGCTTAAAATGAAAGAAAAAGAGGGTGAGGCATTAGTTAAAGATATTTTAATGCGCCTTGATTTGATCTCAAAAAATATCCAGATGCTTGAAAAAGAAAATGTGGATGCACCTGACTTTTTTGGAAAAAAAATCTTAGAGAGATTAGAAAGTTATAAGATCTTAGGTCCTGAAGATAAGGAAAGAGCTCTTCGTGAAGTAATGATTTATTCTGAAAAAGTGGATATAACAGAAGAAATTGTTCGGATGCGCTCTCATATTTCACAATTAGAAAAAATTCTTACTTCATCAAAAGAACCAATTGGAAGGACGATAGATTTTCTGATGCAAGAGATGATGCGTGAAGCGAATACCATGGGTTCTAAATCACCTAGCGTACAAGCGATGAATGTCGTGATTGCTATTAAATCTGAGATTGATAAAATTGGGCAGCAAGGAAAGAATATCGAATGAGATTGGGACCTCGTAAAGGATTGGTTTTTATCATTAGCGCCCCATCAGGAGGGGGAAAGACCACGCTTGTCAATGAGGTGATTTCTTTTTTTCCAGGTGAAGTAGCGCGTGTGATTACATGTACAACAAGAGCGCCAAGAAAAGGGGAAGTAAATGGAAGGGATTATTACTTCTTAAGCGAAGAGGAATTTGAAAAAAAAAGAGCTAATAATGAATTTTTAGAATGCACTAAAACTTATGATCATTCATATGGCACTTTAACTTCTTCTATTTCAAAGCTGGGGGAAAGAGAAAATGTTTTGCTTGTTATCGATGTAAAAGGTGCATTAACTCTGATGAAAGAGTTAGAATGTGTTTCTATTTTCATTACGCCTCCCTCTCTTGAAGAACTTGAAAGAAGAATTCGTCACCGAATGGAAGATAATGAAGAGGAACTAGCTAAAAGAATGCAGGTAGCCAATATAGAACTTGAAAAAGCATCTTTTTATGATTATAATCTTATAAATGACGAATTTACTGTCGCAGTCGAAGTAATAAAGAGTATCATTATCGCAGAAAGTTTTAGGAGACTTAAACATGGATAAGCCAAAGCAAAATTTAACAAACGAATACTTGATGAAGTCTTATGCGGATAATTTTTCATTGGCATTGAGGGCCATTGATTTAGCCAAAGCGCAAATAGCTGCAGGAAAAGCAGTGAAGCTTAGTGAAATTTTTGAAACACTTGCTAAAATTGCGCACTCATCATAATGAAAAATAAGGTTTTAATCACTGCGGCCTTGCCATATGCAAATGGATCTATTCATTTAGGTCATTTGGCAGGGGCTTATTTGCCTGCGGATTGCTATGCAAGATTTTGCAGATTAAGCGGCGCTGAGACGCTTTTTATTTGTGGTTCTGATGAATATGGAACTGCAATTGTTCATGGTGCGGAACTTGCTAAAAGAACTCCACAAGAGCAAGTAGATATCTATCACAAAGTGAATTCTGAGCTTTTTCAAAAACTTGGGATTCAATTTAATCACTATTCAAGAACTACATCAAAATTCCATGCCCCCTTTGTCCAAGAATTTTTTCTGCAACTTTTGAAAAACGGCTACATTGAAACTAAAGAGACAATGCAGCTTTATTCTGAGGCAGAAGATAGGTTCCTTGCCGATCGATTTGTTGTAGGTTGCTGCCCTAAGTGCGGTTTTGAAGAGGCGAGAGGAGATGAGTGCACAAAATGTGGCGCAAGTTATGAATCAACCGATCTAAAAAACCCAAAATCAAAACTAACTGGATCACCGCTTACTTTAAAGCAAACCATGCACTGGTTTTTGAAATGCGATTTATTTAAGGAACGTCTAACGGATTGGTTAAGTAATCTAGATTGGAAGCCAAATGTAAAAAACTTTATCGAGCCCTACATTAAAGATCTTCGAGAAAGGGCAATTACAAGAGACATGAATTGGGGAGTGCCTATTCCTCTTCCAAATACGGAAGGAAAGGTGCTTTATGTTTGGTTTGATGCGCCAATCGGTTACATTTCAGGGACTGCAGAATATTTTGCAGAAAAGGGAAATCAAGATGGTTGGAAGGATTTTTGGTTTGATAAAGAGACGAAATACGTCCAGTTTATTGGGAAAGACAATATTGTTTTTCATGCAGTGATTTTTCCCGCAATGATCATGGGGCAAGACCTGCCTTATAAGCTTGTTGATGAACTTCCTGCAAATGAGTTTTTAAATCTTGAGGGGAAAAAGTTTAGTAAGACGTCTGGCTTTTACATAGATTTAGAGGGTTTTCTAACAAGATACCCTGCAGAAGTGATTCGGTATACTTTAGCAGCAAATGCACCTGAGGCTCAGGATTCTGAATTTACATTTAAAGATTTTCAGATGCGTGTTAACACAGAGTTAGTAGGAAAGTTTGGAAACTTTATTCATAGAACGCTTACCTTTGTTTGGGATCGCATGGACAAAGTGATTCCCAAATGTCACGCTTTAAGCGAAATTGACAAAGAGTTTTTAGCAAATATTGAATCAATTGTTATGGATGCGAAACACTCATACGAGCACTTTAGACTTCGAAAGGCTTCTGCTTGCATTATGGAACTCTCAGCCCTTGCTAATGTCTACTTTGACCATAAAAAACCATGGGCTCTTATTAAAGACAAAGAAAAGAAAGAGGAGCTTGAGACGACCCTTTACTGTTCACTTCAGGCAATTAAGGCCCTTGCTCTGATAAGCTTCCCGATTATGCCTGAAACGGCAGAGAAAATCAGAAAACTCATTGGATTCACAACGTCATTAGAATCAAATACATGGGATAATATTATGAAAGAAGAACTAGAAAATGGCAAAAATATTTTAGAACCACATACCCTTTTTACCAAAATCGAAGATACGCAAATTGCCTCTGAAATAGCAAAACTTGAGGAAAATGCGCCTTTGCCACCAGCTACTCCTGTCAAATCAGAAGTTACCTTTGATGATTTTGAAAAACTCGACATTCGAGTTGGCCAAATTCTTTCTGCAGAACCTGTTCCAAAAAGTAGTAAGCTTCTTAAGCTAGAAATTGATTTTGGATTTGAAAAAAGAACCATCGTTTCCGGTATTGCCAAGCACTATAATCCTGAAGCTCTTCTTAATAAAAAAGTGATGGCGATCCTTAATTTCAAGCCAGTTAAGTTGATGGGTGTTGAAAGCCGCGGTATGGTCCTATCTGCCAGTGATGGCACAATTATGGAGCTACCAGCATTGGCAAGCGCCCCACTTGGATCCGAAATCGGCTAATTCACTGCTAAATAAAATATTCACCACAGAGCACACAGACATATTGTTAGGTTGTTTGATAATTTAAGCGAAAAGTTGCATGCAAATTGTCAAAATTCATCAGCGCAGAGGCGCTAGCGCGTACGGAGGCGCAGAGGTCGCGGAGAAGAAGTAAGTTTGGTATTTGATTTTTATAACAATCGGGTTAAAAATCGGGTCAGTAAAAAACATATAAAAATTTTATTTATTATTTCTCTGCGATCTCAGCGTCTCTCTTGCTTGGGCCTTGCCCAAGCCTCTGCGCTGATGAATTTTGAATATGCTTTCGTAGTAAAAGAACTAAAGTGAGCTGTTTGCTAGGCGTTGCCGCTGAGGAAGTAGGAGAGGCCGGTGTGCCGTTTTTCCACTTTGTCGTTTTTGATTGCTAATGCAATTGCTTGTTTGGTTCCAAGGAGGACTACGAGTTTTTTTGCCCTTGTGATACCCGTATAGAGAAGGTTGCGCTGTAAAAGCATGTAGTGAGAGTTGTGAATAGGCATGACGATGCAAGGAGATTCGCTACCTTGGAATTTGTGGACGGAAGCTGCATAAGCAAGGACGATTTCAATGAGTTCGCTAAATTCGTATTTGACGGGCTTCCCATCAAAAATGATGATTGCAAATTGTTCTTCCGTATTGATTTCATCGATGTAACCGACGTCGCCGTTAAAGATTCCTTTGGTATAGTTGTTCTTGATCTGCATGATTTTGTCGAGAGATTTTAAGGGCTGGCCCATTCGGTTAATGAGCGTTGGACTAGGATTGAGTCTTAGTTGGAGAGCGTTATTCAGTTGCTCTACGCCAATGGCTCCTTTTCGCATAGGGGCTAAAACTTGGATTTCGGATAGGGGATTAAAGCCGTATTTTGCAGGGATTTCTTTTGCAACAAGTTCAACAATTTTTTCTCTAAGAAGTTCAGGAGATTCGATTTCATAGAAGAGAAAGTCGGTGTTTTCCTCATTATTGTCTATTTCAGGAAAAATTCCTTTATTGATGTTGTGAGCATTGACAATGATTTTAGATCCTTTTCCTTGTCTAAAGATTTGGAAGAGTCTAGAGACGGGTATTACCCTGGAATCTATGATATCTCGCAATACAGAACCTGCGCCAACGCTTGGAAGTTGATCGATATCACCGATACAGACAACTTTTGCTCCATCAGGAAGCGCTTTCAGAAGTGAAAAAAAGAGATAGGTATCAATCATACTTGCTTCATCGATAATCATGAGGTCACATTTGAGCTGATTTTTATCGTTTTTTCGAAATGTACCGGAAGTTGCATCAAACTCTAAAATAATATGAATTGTGGACGCCTTTTTTCCGGTGATTTCAGACAGTCTTTTGGCTGCTTTTCCAGTGGGCGCGCAAAGAAGGATGTTTTCTGTTAACTTTTCATGTACAGCGAGAATGGCTTTTGTAATGGTGCTTTTTCCAGTTCCGGGGCCCCCAGTAATTACATGGACTTTTTCTGAAAAGCTTTTCTCTAACGCATCAATTTGTCCCGGTGCAAATTTGATGTCTAATTTTTTTTCAGCCCATTCTGCTGCTTTATCAATTTTCATGTCTCTGATCGTAGCAGGCGCGCGCTTAAGTCTTTTTAAGTGTTTGGCAATGCCGATTTCAGCAAAAAAGAGGGTCCGTAGCCAGATAAAAAGCTCTTCTTCTTCAGAAGTGGGAAGTCTTTTTCGAATGATTCGCTCAGAAATTTCAAGAGATGTGAGAGCTCTATTAAGATCTGCCTGATCAACGCCTAGTTTTTCACTAGCAAGAGATAATATGGCAATTTCAGGAAAGCAGACGTGTCCTTCGTCAGCAAGCTCTCGCAAGACAAATTCAATGCCTGCTTCAACGCGCATCGGATTATTTGCTTCGATCCCAAAATTTTTTGCGATGCTATCTGCTGTTTTAAACCCAATTCCCATCACTTCATATGTCATTGAATACGGATTTTTTTTCACAGTTTCGATACATTTTTCGCCATATTTTCGATAGATTTTTTTTGCCATTGAGGGGCCAATGCCATGACCTTGAAGAAAGACCATGATGTCTCTGCTCTCTTTTTGTTCGCCCCAATTTAGCACAATATTTGCGATTTTCTTTTTTCCAAAACCTTCGATTTCTTTCAAGCGCTCAGGTGTTTTATCAATAATTTCAAGAGCTTTATCGCCAAACTGGTCAACAATTCGCTTTGCATTAACAGCGCCAATTCCCTTGATATTGCCTGCTTCTAAATATTTTTGGATGCTATGAGCATCATTTGGAATCGTGAGTGAGTAAGATGCAACATCAAATTGCTTGCCATATTTAGGGTGAAAGCTCCATTTGCCTTTGCAGGATATGGTTTCTCCTAATTGAAGCGATGAGAAATGACCCACAATTTGGATTTCATCTTTTAATTTTCCCTGCAATTTTACTACAGAATAGCCGTTTTCCTCATTGGTAAAGACAATTTTTTCGATAATTCCGTTTAGTTCTTCTTGCATAGGAGCTCTTGTAATGAATGATTGCCTTGCACGAATTCTTTGAAAAATAGGTCTTCTTTTTCTTTGAGACTCGGGTCGTAGTATTCACAAATTTTTGATTTAACATAGTTTATCAGCGTCGGATTAAAAAGAAAATCGGTTCTTAACAGATAGAGCAATTTCCTCATCCCAATCAAAAGAGTAGGATCGGAAAGTGATTCTCCAATTATTTGTCCGAGTATTTTGGGAGGGGTAGTATTGTCTTTTAGTAATTGAATATATGTGCTTAATGATGGGTAGGGGAGAAGGTAATGAGATGCGAGCGCTTTTAGATCATGAAGGAAGGGGAGAGAGTGATTAAGCGGATCATAGAAAAAAAATTTTTCAAGAGTAACGACTTCAGAAAACGAGCGATCACCCCTGCACCCAACAAAATCTTCTGCAGACACCATCAACTTTTGAACATCAGCGGAAGATAAACCATGTTTAGCTTCTATTGTGAGCCGCTTACCTGTTTCATGAAGCGTAATCACGGTATTGTGCTCATGGTCATGGACAATAATTTCTTTTAGTTGATAGCCTGAAAAATCCCCATTTTTAAGCGCGGACAGTAAGGGGAGTAAGTTGCAGACAACAAGCGTTATATCGCTTAAGGTTCCTTTATTGTGAGTCAGCAATGCATGCAAATAGATCGCATAACCTCGCTCACTTCCCAAATAAGCAAAATAAAAGGGAGCCACAGACAAAGCGTCAACAGCAGAAACCTCCGTGTGAAGCAAGATCCCCCGTTCCAGCGGATGAACGCCCATACAAATATTGCCACTTTCCGGATGAAACCACTCAGAATCAATAAATCCATACTCACCAATGGACGCCGTTACGGGAATTTGTCCTATAGACACCCTGCGAATACCGTCCATAAGTAGCTTAAAATGAGGGTAATGCGTTGGAATTTGTAAGATTAGAGACGCCTCTGACATCTTTTTTAATAAAGCGTTAGAGAAGTGAGCCGGCTCCTCATTCTTATAAATAATAATATGATTTGGAAAATCATGACTCCTTAAAAACCTCGATTCCGTAGCTTCTACAAGCGTTACAAGCTCAATTTTTAAATCAGGTAATCCCTTTCTTAAAATTGCCGCCGTTGCAAGCTGCGCTGCCCAATCCCCAAGTCCCCCCGGCATCACCCACGTAAACAATACAACCGTTGAGTTAACCCTAGGAACGCACCCCTGATACCCAAACAGCCTCGCTCCCTCCAGCCACCTAGCCGCCACGCACTCAAAATCCCCAAAACGCCCCCCTTTAGGCAGCGACCCAAAAAATTTCGGCATCGCCCAACCCGGCAACCCAAAACCTCTTAACTCCTCTCCCCAAAGCTCTTCCGCACGAACCAGCGGATCCAACAATAAATTAAGCATAAAAACCATTGTATGAAAATCCGCGATTGTGCACAATTAGTCCTTTCAAACATTCCGGCTTAGCTCAGCGGTAGAGCAGTAGACTGTTAATCTATTGGTCGGTGGTTCGATCCCACCAGCCGGAGTTTCTTTCAAATACAAGGAAACCCATGAACGATACTTCCCCAATGGCCACTGCAGCCGTCTTTATTATCTACTTGGCACTATTGTTTCTTCCCTGGGTGATTACACTGATCAAAAAGAAAAAGCAATTAGGCAAAACTTGGAATGTTCTGAATGAGAAGTCAGTTATAATTAAAGATAAGAAGCTTACCTGCCCACATTGCCAAAATGACCAATTTTCCAAAGTGGAAGGCCTCCTCACAACAAGCTGGGTTACATTTTTCCATTTCGCCTTTTGGAATCGCAGCGCCTCCTGCTTTGTCTGCTCTAAATGCAACAGTGTCCAGTGGTTTCTCTCACCCGAAGAAAAATCTGAACCCAAATAAAGCGCGCCGTTTCTTATCACCGCGCTACGCCATCTAGTCTTTTGCATAGTCAAATGTCAGAATGTCAGGCCTGACCCCCATCCTGACCCCCATCCCATTATGGTTATAAAAAAATGATTTAATTTTATGTATACATTGTTTGTAATAACTAGTTTCTTTATAATGTAGTGTAACTTGATTTGGAGTGAGGTATTAATTGTGATGTTAGGGGTTAATGGCAATAACGGTGTTTTTGTGCCTCGGTCTGTTCAAGATGAACAGAAATCCTCGTGTTTATGCAGATGTGTTCAAGTGGTAATTCAAGCGATTGTAGATTTAGTTAATTGCATATTTAAAATATTATTTTGTCAGTCAGTAGGAATGGAGCAAATTGTAGTTTTTGAAGACCCTGCGGCAATAGCAGCACTGAATCAAGGGCAGATTGATGAAATTCCAGTAGATAGAGTTCGGGATATTCGAAGCAGTTTGTTAATTCAAAGATTAAGAGGGGTAAAGCAAATACAAGCGATACCAGTAGATTGGATGAATCTTAGGATGTGCCAGAATTTTGATCAATGGGGGTACCAAATATGTGCTGAGCAAGTTCCTTATTTATCGAAAGAGCAAATCCTAGAGATGGCCCGCAGAGATTTTATACAGCCAGAAGCGTATAATTTTATAAATGAGTTAATACCTGAACAAATAGCTGCTTTAGCCGATATTCAAAGCGATCTATTAATTGTACAATTAAGAAAGCCTGAACAAATTCAGGCAATCCCAAAATGTCTGATGTTTTATATATCGTGGCATCAAGTGCCTTATTTAACAATAGAACAGATTTTAAGACTTAGTCGTCAAGATTTAGTTGAGGTCTTGAGTCAGGGGCAAGTAGATGCAATTCCAGCAGATAGAGTTAGTGATATCGAATGTAGCGAATTGCTTGAGAGATTAAGAAGAGTAGATCAAATACAAAAAATTCGAATAAATTGTCTAAGTCATATATTAGAGCATCAGGCTCTATATTTTACAGTAGATCAGATGCTAGATTGTGTAAGTGGGGATTACATAAGGGAATTTAATCAGGAACGAATAGATGCAATTCCAGCAGATAGAGTTTGTAACATTAGACAAACAGCGCTTTTGCGAAGATTGAGGAAGCCTGAGCAAATTGAGGCAATCCCACTTAATACAGCACTTAGGTCGATATTTGTCGATAGAATAGATGACCTATCTCGAGGAGAAATCGCAGTAATTCTTGCAAATATGGTCCCCGAGCTTCGATATGAGCGATTGCTTCAGCGAGTGTGGGAACAAGTAGGCTAACAAGCGGGCAAGAATAGGGTATAGAGGCGACTGTTGTTTTTCATGTAGCCTTCTTTTCAAACAGTTAATCGGGGTCAGATAATCGGGGTCATGAAATTGCAATTAACCATTAAGATAATAAAAGAAAAAGCTCTTAAAATAGCGATATGCAACGTCTGATCCCGATTAAGTTGTCTTCTTTGATACAGATTACACAAATGTTATCAAAATTATAATATTTAGGCCGGATGATCGGAGTAAATCAGCTTGGTAAATAGATAGTTTTTGCTCCATTCCTGCTCCAATTGCCGGTAAAATGACACCAAAAGTCACAGCTTTCCACCTTGCATAAAAACCCTTTGAAAGCTTATTATTTCTGACGTTACACGATGCAGAGCATTGTGGAGCGCTGCTTTTTAATTTACTGTTAATCTATTGGTCGGGGGTAAGGGTCCCACCAGCCGGAGTTTCTTTCAAATCCAAGGAAACCCATGAACGATACTTCACCGATGGCCACTGCAGTCGTCTTTATTATCTACTTGGCACTATTATTTCTTCCCTGGCTGATTACATTGATCAAAAAGAAAAAGCAATTAGGCAAAACTTGGAATGTTCTGAATGAGAAGTCAGTTGTAATTAAAGATAAGAAGCTTACCTGCCCACATTGCCAAAATGATCAATTTTCCAAAGTGGAAGGCCTCCTCACAACAAGCTGTGAAGGATGTCAGGCTTGAGCCTTGAACTGACTCTTGAAATTTAAAATCTATAGCCTAAGCCAGCGCCTACTACAAAGCCTCCCACTTGGACTGTTTCTCCATACACATAGGGTTTGGAGGCGTTGAAATGACTTCGCACGTAAGAATATTCCCCAAAAATATCTACCAATAAACGGGAAATGGGAAAAAAGTTAAATCCTGTATTGATGAAACCTCCAAAACAATTCTTACTTACATTCTTATCAACAAAGGGAGAAAAGTTGTGTTGATGTGCATAGGCATAGCGTGGACCTATGGCAAAATATGCTTGCGCAAAAGAAGCGATTGTAAGGACGGGTTTGAGCCCGAGGCTGATTGGAAGTGCCCAAAAGTTTGTTTTCGAACCTGAAGCTTTACCATTTCTTCCCAGCCATTCCACGCTGCCGTAAATCTGGAGCCATTCTTTTAAGATGGGGTAGGACAAGCTGGCCTGCACATCTAATCCTCCCTGATCGTAGATTTTTCGCATCTTGGCATCAGCAAAAATGAAGTATCCCCCCTTAATCTCAAGAATGGGTCGTTTCATGAGAAAGTAACGATCGCACTCCGTCTGATTTGCTTCTTCGGGTTGCTTGGCTCCGGAATAAGTCTCCATACCAATCAACTGATGGACAAATGCAGTCAGAAAAATAAAAATCCATACGTACATGTAAAAACTCCTTTTTTATCAGGGAACTATGATTGTGATCGCGCTGCTTTCATTGCTCTGTACATCAAAAGCTGTTACTGAGTAGAGAGTTTGAATCCCTTTCTGCCTGTTATGATCCTCATACTGGAAAGTAGAAGCGCTTAAAGTAGCAATTCTTACATTTTCGCGGTAAACATAATAACCGGCCACACTTGATGGACTCTCTTTCCAGTTCAAGATATTGAATAACTCATATTCTAAACCGACGTCATTCTTTTTCTGATAACCTGTAAGATCCGTGGGACTACTCAAGGGAGTAGTTATCGGACCATAGGAGAAGATAACTCCGTAGTTATTTGCACCGCCCCTATATGTCATCCCGTAGAGTAAGTCATTCACTTCGATGAGAGAGCCATAAGGATATGCGCCCATAGGCGCGCTTGAATTATTGAAATCGAGAAGGTCAGTATAGGTACTAGTTGCCGGATCATAAGAGAAGATAACTCCGAAGCCACTTGCACCGCCTTCAGTTGTCATCCCGTAGAGTAAGCCATTCACTTCGATGAGGGAGCCATAAGGTTTGGCGCCCTTAGGAGCGTTTAAATTATTGAAATCGAGAAGGTCAGTATAGGTATGGGTTGCCGGATCATAAGAGAAGATAACCCCGTACGCATGTGCGCCACCTAAAAATGTTGTCCCGTAGAGTAAGCCGTTAACTTCGATGAGAGAACCCTTAGGATAGGCGCCCATAGGGTCGCTTCCATTATCGAAATCGAGAAGGTCAGTATAGGTATAGGTTGCCGGATTATAAGAGAAGATAACTCCGAACCCATATAGACCGCCCGCAGTTGTCATCCCGTAGAGTATGCCATTCACTTCGATGAGAGAGCCACCAGGTTGGGCGCCCATAGGGTCGCTTCCATCATTGAAATTGAGAAGGTCAGTATAGGTATTAGTTACCGGATTATAAGAGAAGATAACTCCGGCGCCATATGCACCGCCCCCAACTGTCATCCCGTAGAGTACGCCATTCACTTCGATGAGAGAGCCACTAGGAGAGGCGCCCATAGGGTCGCTTCCATTATCGAAATCGAGAAGGTCAGTATAGGTACTAGTTGCCGGATTATAAGAGAAGATAACTCCGTACCCATATACACCGCCTGCACCGCCCCCAGCTGTCATCCCGTATAGTAAGCCATTCACTTCGATGAGAGAGCCCATAGGATAGGCGCCCATAGGGTAGATTCTATTCTGGAAATCGAGAAGGTCAGTATAGGTAGTCGTTACCGGATCATAAGAGAAGATAACTCCGGCGCCGTATGCACCGCCCAAATATGTCATCCCGTAGAGTAAGCCGTTAACTTCGATGAGAGAACCATAAGGCCTGGAGCCCATAGGCGCGCTTGAATTATTGAAATCGAGAAGGTTTTGATAAGTCGTTGCGTGCATTTGTGCGAAACCGAAACAACAGAATGTGATAAAAATAAATACCCGCATTATCCTAATGCTCCCTTCTTTTTTAAATACTTGATAGATATCGCCTATTCTCGTCGCAAAGTCAAGAAAAAATTTATTACTATCCCATGATAGACGGGTCCATCCGACTCAGCAGTGAAGAAGTCATGACCCCTTCATTATTTGTATTTTTCGTAAAATGGAAAATGCCGCAATTTTGCCGGATAATGAAAGGCTTTTTCGAGAATGTTAATCTATTGGTCGGGGGGTAAGGGTCCCACCAGCCGGAGTTTCTTTCAAATACAAGGAAACCCATGAACGATACTTCCCCAATGGCCACTGCAGCCGTCTTTATTATCTACTTGGCACTATTATTTCTTCCCTGGGTGATTACACTGATCAAAAAGAAAAAGCAATTAGGTAAAACTTGGAATGTTCTGAATGAGAAGTCAGTTATAATTAAAGATAAGAAGCTTACCTGCCCACATTGCCAAAATGATCAATTTTCCAAAGTGGAAGGCCTCCTCACAACAAGCTGGGTTACATTTTTCCATTTCGCCTTTTGGAACCGCAGCGCCTCCTGCTTTGTCTGCTCTAAATGCAACAGTGTCCAATGGTTTCTCTCACCCGAAGAAAAATCTGAACCCAAATAACGCGCGCCGTTTCTTATCACCGCGCTACGCCATCTAGTCTTTTGCATAGTCAAATGTCAGAATGTCAGGCCTGACCCTTGAACTAGTCTTTTGCATAGTCAAATGTCAGAATGTCAGGCCTGACCCTTGAACTAGTCATTTTTCTTGTCCTTGTTAAATTAAAATAAGAAAGATGACATATATTAAAATTTTGTCAAGAAAAAGATACGTGAACAAGAAGATGTCAGGCCTGACCCTTGAATCTGACCCTTGAACTCTTGAATAACCCTTTCACGGGAAAAGCACTGCCTATTATTCATTTTGAATATTTGAATTTTCATGTTATTGATAGTACAAATCCTAGTATTTATGCTAATTTGGTTAATGAAGTTGATTCGCTTTTTGATGCAGCCTATTTTGGGCAGTATCTTGGTGGAATTGATCCGAGAAATGAACCAATTGGTCCCGGTTATATTAATCCATATTGTAATAAACTCTTCCTTTTTGGAATACGCATGGGGGCCAGATGAAAAAAAATAGGTTGGTTCCATTTGCTTGCTTTAGAAGTAAAAAATTACGCATTAACAATTTGCACATTCATTTAAAGGTTTTATGCGATTTTTGTTCTCAATAATACAAAAGGCGTTATTTTTTATTATTGGAGTCGTGGCTTCTCAGTTATATGCTCAAAATCAGCAAAGAGAGAGCAGTGCGCCGTTTATTTCAGGGGATACATTTCGTTGTTTTGCAGACTATATATACGATGAAACAAGCACTATATCAAAGCCAAGAAGAGTCCAATATGGAGATATAATTTTTGTAAAAACAGATATGCTTAAAGAGTTTTTTATTAAGAAACATCCTTATATTACTAATCCCTATGTCCTTATTACCCACAACAGCGATTTGGCTGTTCCTGGGCGATTTGCAGGGATGCTAAGTGATTCAAAGATTCTTTCTTGGTATGGTCAAAATATAGAAGGTTATAAGCATCCTAAGTTAATACATCTTCCGATTGGACTTGCTAATCGCTGTTGGGAACATGGTTCAATTGAGAAAGTAAGTAAAATCAGGACACAGATGCAAAAAATTTCCAGAGACCAATTGGTTTATTTGAATATTTCTGTAGGTACGTATCCCAAAGAAAGAACTCAAGTTTATGAGATGTTTAAGGATAAAGCGTTTTGTTTAGATTCTGGATCAAAACCATTTGAAGAGTATCTGAAGGATCTTGCTTCTTGTAGATTTGTGCTATCACCTAGAGGAAATGGTATTGATTGTCATAGAACATGGGAAGCCTTATATCTAGGTTCTATACCAATTTTGAAAACATCGGATTTAGATCCGCTATATGAGGGGCTACCAGTAGTGATTGTTGAAGATTGGGGTCTGGTAACTGAGGAGTTTTTAGAGAAAGCTTATAATAAAATGTTACTAACTGATTATAATTTTGAAAAATTGGTGCCTGAGTATTGGTATAATGAATTTTCTAAGTATAAAAGGTCGCATGAATAAGAATTTCAATCTCTTGATTCCAATTTTTATATTATTTTTCACAATGGTATTTTGTGCTGAAAGCTATCATATGGTAGATAAGAATGCCATTCCCTTAGATATTAAATTAATGCGCCATCTGAATAAGTGATGGGGTCATAATTGGGTCATCCTTGCGTTGTTGCGTTTTCAAAAATAGACTAACTGGATATCCTATCTCATTTTTAATAGGGAGATTTAAAGATGGCAACAATGGTTTTCTATGAAAATCATGCAGCGACTTGATTATTTTGAATGAGGAAACAGAGCCATCCGATAGAATATAAATATTTTTTAACCCCGAGTCTCAATAAGATTGCTTAGATTATTTAATTACTTTTATTAAAAGGCTTTAAAATGTAAAATTAATCTAGTTGAAATTTAAATTATATTTTAATGTCATTAGATTCATCAAGTGTTATTCGTAAGAGCCTGGATCGCCCAATCTCCTTTACAGGGGGAAAAACCCGATATCTCGGAGGCTCTACAAAAACCTTAGGGGCTCAGTTTGCCCGGGAGGATGAAGGTTCCAAAAAGATAGTCCTGATTGTTTTTAAAATATTTTTTTATATATCCTCTCTGTCTAGATTTAAAAAATTTTATATTAATTCGTTCAATTTAGCCAAATATATTCAGAGTATAAGAATTAATTTAGCAGTAACTTTCTCTTTTAGTAGCTCTACGAAAAAATCGGGCTCTCAAAATCAAAGTTTGCAGCATCAAGATGAGGTTTTTCTTTCGTCTCCTCAGATACAAAGCCCTTTGATTCCCTCGCGCAAAGTTTCTCAAGAATTATTGAGCCTCTTTGAAAGATTATTCAATCAAGGACGTGGAGAAACTGAAAAAATCGATACTCTAAGCTCATTAGAGGATCTCTTTAATGCTCAAATAGAGAATCTTTCTGATACTAAAAGTGTAAGTAGATCTGGCTATTATTTTTCTTCTTGTTTTTCTTATTTGTGTGCCTCCAGCTTATATGAAGAATTTCAAAAGGAAGTTGGGACGCTTAGTGATGAGTATATCTTAACTTATATCCCAAAAATTCAGAGACTTCTTGATCAATGTGCAATGAAATATAACTTAAGCTCAACTAGAAATAAATATGTGCTCGAAATGCAACTGTTTTTTACCTTCTCTCCCTTTTTGCTTCGGTGTGGATTAAATGAAACCATTGCAAAAAATATTTTTTCTATAATCAAATCAATGCCAAATTTTTTAATAATGATTCCTATGGATCTTCTTAAAAAATGCATAGAGTCGTGTCCTGAACTTGCCACTGATGAGCATGCTATCTTTTCAATCATTCATCATAAAGTATCAGAAAATGTTAAAGATACCCATGAGCATAAATTAGTAAACATTGACAGAGATCTATTTGCTCTCTTCCTTTCAACAGCCAAGTCAAATAGAAATCTGAGGATTATATTTTTTCAACTTATAACGCATTCAATAATAGTTGATTCTGAATTTGACAAGCAACTCTATCACGGACTGATACTCAAAATGATACAAGTTCATCCGTTTTTGCTTACTGAAATAGTCCCAACATCAATAGCGTTTCAAAAAGACGGAAGGTTTATAGACCTATGTTTGGCTGTTTATAAAGAAAGACCTTTCAAATCTTATCAATTTTATTTGCCTACAGGTGACATCCAACATTATACGTCATTTGCTTATTCATCCGGGTCTACAGAATTAGATAAAAGTTTTTACAGACGATTAGCAGTAAAGGCGCATGAATCTGGGGCTGCCCTTACAAAGAAGCAGGCAAAAGTTATTGAAGAAGTTTTTCCAAGAGATTCGGAGGAATGGCGATATTTTGAAGAAAAGGGGTATTTTATAAAGCCCATTCGATTTGAACCGAATTTTAAAACATGGGATCCTTCTACGATTCGAGATTTAATTGTCTCAATAAATAGAGAATTAATGCAAGAAATTCGGCTTGGGAATTTGTCAGAAAAACGTATTAATTTCAAATTATTGATCGATTGTCATGATGTTAAAAAAGCAATAAAAGAAGTAATAAAAAATGGAGATATTACAACAGAATCTTTTCTTGAGGGATATAGGGAGTTTGTTATTCTTTATGATCAAATTATAGAGAAAACTTCTGTTTTCGCTTTTATTCGATTAATGAGCCAAGAATTTAGAGATCTGATCAAACAGCCCCATAAATTGCCTTCTGCGGAATTAAGGAAATTTATTTTGCTATCAGATAGGGATATTGACTGTAATTCGAGCTACATAGAAATGGAAGATATTATTCGAAGCTATCTAGAAAAAAACAAATCTATTATTAGTGAATCAAGAGCTAAAATTGGGGAAATTGCTTCCGCATTTTTTCAAAATCCGTTCTGGCAAAGGCATAATTATGCTCATCTTGCTATTCACGGAACAAAAATTGGAACGTTACAGCTAATAAAAAAAGCTCGAAAAGGGGAGCAATGTCTACGTTCGGCAGGCGATCTTTTAAAAAGAAATATCGCTCCGCTTGTTGGGCAACTTTCCGGCTCACATACTGTTTCAAATCTTCATCACCTTTCGTTTAGTCCACCATCCTACTTGATGAGCGACCCTCGCTGGGAACGCAGGAAATTAATATTTTCGGCAGCTAGCACATATTTTCAATCGATTGCTTATGCAAGAAATCTAGTAATCACCTTTAGCAGTTCTAAACTGCAAAGATTTGATCTAGAAGAAACATGGGAAAAATGCAGTGTATCTAAGTTAACTGAATTACTTTCCTCTGAAACTCAAGATTCACTGTTTCCCATAAATATCCTTCGAATACGAATGACTGATCCTGATGCGGATGTAAAGTTAGCTCCATATAAACAATTGATTGAAGAGGCAAGAACTGCTCAGGAAAAGCCGCTATTAGTAGACGATGTTTATCAAGCTTTGACCCAAATAATTCCTCTAACATTAACAGCTGAGGAGGTGGTTTTAGCGCAAGATACCACTCCTATTATTTTTGGTGTTCTAAATCAATACGATATGAAGCCGCCGCCACGAGATGGTGAAATTACTCTACCTACAGGACTTGAATTGGGAGGGCATAAAGATGTGCCTGTTGTTTTTACCGATTTAGAGTCAGTAGAGCGTGTTCGTAAATTTTGCATGAAAGATGGCATTGAAGTGGAGTCAATCGACACTCTTCTTTTTATCGATTTTCTAAATTCTCTTAATGAGTTCAAAATAAAAAAACTACCCAAAGACCCATTATCTGAAGATAACTTACAGCAGGTGATTAGCCAGACAGTTAAACTGTTTGCTGCGCCCTATTATGCAAGTCCATTCCCCGAAAAGCCAATAGCTCCAAAAGAGGATTCGACTACTAGTAAAATTGCTCATCAAGAAGAGTTGTCTCGTCCATTATTTAAGAGAAATGGAGGGTCATATGCCGAATACGCTGAGGGAATTATGAATGCAGAAGTTGCACCTGCACGTGAAACTCATGGCGTTATGCATATGCTTCGAACAGCACTATTTTCTCAAATATTTATGAATATAATAAATCCCGCTGCCTCAATAAAAACTCGATACCTTACTGCTATAGCAGCTGCTTTTCATGATAGTGCCAGACAGGACGAGGGGATTGATCGTTGGGATGAGATGAGTGCATGGGCTTTAAGAAGTTTTCTAAACGCCTATGCACAAGCTGGAGTTGTCAGAACAGACTTAGTCGCTCTATCTAAACATGATATTGAAATGTGTTATCATGCTCTAAGTTCTAAAGATCCTAAGGATGGCGAAGATTTTGTCTCGGATATTCAAAGAGCGGTTCATGATGCCGATTGTATGGAGATTGTGAGGACTCTATTTGATCTTTCACAATTTAAAAAAAATAAGCTTACTGTTTTCGAAGCAATGGAAGAAGTTGAGTTTGATCAAATCGTTAGTGAGGCTTATCTCTTTATTTTTGAAACTGAAACCCGACAAACTAAATGCTCCTATGAATATGAATCTCAAGATCCCTACTCAGATCTCGTTAAGTATTTAACCGATAATATAGATAAATATCCGTCACTTAATCACTACTTTTTCTTGCAATCACCGATAGATCGCTCGAAGATTGAATCTCAAAGAGCCTTTTGTGGAGTAGGATGTGGCGCCGGCTCAGGGAAATAAGAACTTTAGGTCTGTCTTCTCCTGTAATAGGGGTGGATGCTGCGCTCTGATTCTCTAGAATGTCAAGGGTTCAGACCTAGGGTGTTGAATTAAGCCCATTTTTTCTTCTGTGGTTTAAAATAATTCTGTCTACATATTTTAATTTTTCTTACACTATTCGCTCCTAAACATATCTTAAAAGGATTTATGATTCGAACCGGGTATATATTCGAACCGGGTATACAGTCATGTAGTTTCTGTTTCAAACCAGCTCGCTGCTGAAGTTTCAATGAGACGTCACGATTTTTTTGAGCTTTTAGGAGAGAAGTGGGATGCTTTTTCTGAGGAAGAGCAGGAGTTTTTACTCAACTCTAAGAATATTAGGTGTCATGCAAGTTATGAAGAGGATAGGTCTTGTGATAGTTCTTTTGCTACAGCTAGTAAAGTAGGTGAGCGAGCAATAGCTGGAGGAGCTTCAAGAGGAGGGGCCGGTGGACCAACAACGGTAGGGCTAAAAGGGGATGAAGGAATTGCTTGAACTGGAAAAATGGCTCTTGCAGTATCTCATTTCGATGAGCTGTATAGATTGATGGTTGGGTTGGCTGTAAAAATTCTAGAATGAGAGTCCTAGCCCTCGTTTCAGATAAATGCTAAATAAATGAATTGACGACTCTCGTTTGAGTTTGCTATTTTATTTCAATTTGGAGGAATTCCTTTATATGGGTAAAGTAGGACATTTTGTTTATAGAACAAAGACAATTTGGAGATCGTTCAAAGAAATTTATCAATTGCCTCAAGCAAAAATTGATGCATTTGTCGATTCTTTTGAAGTCTTTCATCACGATTTCAAAGATGAGAATAGATTAAAAGAGGCGTATGGAGAAAATTATTACGAAATTGTACACCAAAAAGTGAAAGACTACTATGCGGTTTTAAATTTGGTTGGATCTTTAGGCTGCGTAGAAAAAATGTATATACCTCCTATGATCGATCCTAAAAAGAGTATTGCTCAAAATCAAGAGCTTTTTGAAAAAAGAATGATGGACGATTTAAAAATCAAGCAAGGAGACAAGGTCCTTGATATTGGTTGTGGAAGGGGGCGAGTTGCAGCTCACATTGCAACAGTGACAAAAGCGAGAGTGACGGGAATTAATATTCAGGAAGATCAATTAAAGCATGGACGTCAGTTTGCAAAAGAAAAGCGCTTAGAGCACCTACTGGAATTTCAAAAAGGGGACTTGAATGATATTCCTTTCCCTTTTCATGATGAGACTTTTAATGCAATTTACCATATTCAGGTGTTTAGCTATTCAAAGGATTTATATAAGCTGATGAAAGAGCTTTATAGAATTTTAAAGCCGGGAGGGAGAGTTTCTTCTTGTGATTGGTTGACTTTGGAAGCTTATGATCCTAATAATAAAGAGCACGTTTTCATAGTTAATAAAATTAAGCCCCTTTTAGGAGCAATAGGGACCCCGTCTAAAGCGGAATACCTAGATGCATTTAAACAAGCTGGTTTTAAAATCATTAAGGCAGAAGCTGCGGCAACTGTAGGCAAAACAGACGAGCTTAATATCGAAAAAGCTTCTAAAGAGTTTACTGTTATTCATAAGCTTGTAAATGGTCTAGTAAAAGTTCGTATCCTACCAAAACATTTTAAAACAATACTAGAGCAGTTAAAAGATGCAGAGGTTTTTGCAGAAGTAGAGAGGAGAAAACTTGCAACAACCAACTATCATATTGTAGCAGAAAAAGTCTAATTTTTTATAAGGTGTGTATGCAGAAGTTTTTGATCTCTTTTAGTCTGTTTGTTGCGACACTTATTGGGCAAGATTATGTTGCAAAAGATTATAATTATTTGATCAATAAGATGCCTGAGATCCACCCCGAACTTTTACAGGTCCATTTCAAATTGTATGGGGGATATGTTGATCAAGTAAATCGTCTTAATCTTTTGTTAGAAGAGGAAAAGAAGGGGAGTATTGAAACTTCATTTACCTTTCAAGCTATCAAACGTCGGTATGGTTGGGAGTATGATGGCATGGTTCTTCACGAGCTCTATTTTGACAATTTAGGTGGAAATGAAAAATTAGATCAAGGCTCTTTTTTATATCAGAAGATTGTTCAGAAATTCGGCTCATACGATAATTGGATTCGAGATTTCAAGGCAACTGCTTTAACAAGAGGTGTCGGTTGGGTCGTTTTGTCCTGGGATTCAAAAAGAGATCTTCTTTTCAATGCCTGGATTACAGAACATGATACCGGTCCCTTATACAAATACACACCTCTTTTAGTAATTGATTTATGGGAACATGCCTACCTATCCCAATTTCAGCTAGACAGGGGCAAGTACCTAGATATCGTTTTCAAGTATATTGATTGGACTGAAGTTTCTAAAAGGCTTTAAGCCCGACTGCTACAGAAGATTTAAAGGTCTTATTCAACAGTGATTGCGTCATCATGAAGTGGAGAAGCTGTCTCAGAATAAAACACAACAAGCTAACCCATAAAAAATTAGAATATCGAGTTTATTTCATTAAAAGTTGACAGAATTCTATTTTTTCTCATAATGAGGGTATTAATTTAAAGAGAGTAAGAAAATTATGGAATCATTATCGCCCAGTGACAAGAGTTTTATCGATATTATTTCAGGTTGGGATGAATCTTCTCCATTACAAAATTTAGGGGGGAGATCACCGGAACTAATTACTAAAATAGCGATCGCTTCTACGCCGCATCATACTGAGGATGAATTGCTATTGTGTATTGATCGTGTTGAAGGGATCTCTAGTTTAAGCCATCAGACAGTTCAAAAAATTCAATCCTTAAAACAGTTGTTAACCTTAACTCATGAAGCATCGAGATCAGATTATGAATCTCATTTAGGATTAGCTGATTGGGATGCAGGGCCAGATACTCAAATAGCAAAAGACCGAATTATCGAATGTTTTATTAGGAAATCTAAATTTTTAGACCTCTCTGATTTGAAACTTACCTCTCTTCCTGAATGTGTAAAACACTTTACCCATCTTAATAAGTTTAGCTATTTCTCTGAATCAATATCTAAACCTCCTAGCTTAAGACTAATAGTGAAAATGAAAGAAATAAATTCTTTCCATAAAGATGTTTCTTTGGAAACCTGGACTTCAGAAGAAATTAATGCAGGTCTTGAAGAATTTCTTTCTGATTATGGACTTTATGACTATAAGTATTGCAGGTTCCCTTGTGCCGTAGGTGAGTATGAAGTTATAGCCTATTATGAAGAACAAGAAATGCTTATTAGATACCCTCAACTTGAGCTTTCTTATAAAGAAGACTATACGACCTATTTTCCTGCCGATGATTTTGATGCAGATTTTAGAAGGAGAGCACTTTCTCCCGTTGAGACGTATGAGGGCTATGAAACTTTTGGTGCGGGGGATACAAATTCTCAAGAAGACTGGTGGCCCACCTACTTTGATAGAGCTAGGGCCCCCACTCCTGAACGTAGAGCTGAACCTGCTTTACCAAAAATGTTGAGGTCTCTTTCAATAGACCAAATTTCAAGATTAGATCCCAAATATATACCTTTACTGCCGATAACATTAGCTAGTCACTTTAAATTACTTAGTCCCGAGCAATTTTCTAACTTAACAATATTCCAAATTAAGCACCTCAATTTTACAGAACTTTCCCAAGAACAAATTGATCTTATAGTAAATCCTGCAAACATCGGATCTTTGATTAATAATTCTGACTTTATTGCTAGAGTTTCTCCAGAATCGATCAATGCTTTTATCCATACTAAGTTGGATAATCAAAGTTGTTGGTGCGTGTTATTTTTAAGTAAGTTAACGCCAGTTCAAATTGCTGGGATCAACTTTAATGACCTTTCTTTAGAATTAATAACCAGCATTTTAAAACATAATGAAAAAAAACATCTAACTGAAGAACAAATTGATGTTTTATTAACTCCTGAAAGGATTCTTTTATTAGCAGAATTCACAGATCTAGTAGGAAAAGTAAGAGGGGATTTATTAAATGGTTTTTTAAAAAGCTTAACAGCCGATTCCTTTGAAGACTATTTTTCTAAAGAAAATCTTTTTATAAAAAATTTGTCCCCAGCTCAAATTAAAATGATCGATTTTTCAAGTTTAACTGAAGTCCAAAAAGGGTTAGTTCTTTCTCATATTGATCAAAATTCGTTAACTCAAGATCAAGCTGATAGTCTATTAACTATAAAAAGCATAGGACTCTCTCAATATTCTTGCGCATTTTTAGCCAAAATCAGTCTAGAAGCCCTACAGAGATTGCTAGAGTCTATAGAAACTCCTAGCGATCAAGATTACTCATTTTTGCGCTACTTGAATAATTATCCTAAAGAGAAATTTCGATCCATTCGGATTGAGGCTTTGTCTAGCAAACAAATCGACGTTCTTTTGCTCTATATAAACCCTTATAAGTTATCAGATGAACAAATTGACATCATATCAACAAGCGATAGAATATATGCATTACGACATTCTGCGGCCTTTATAGGACGGGTTGCCCCTCAAAAAATAATTACTTTACTTAAGTCTTTAAGGGAAGGGGATAGTAAAGAATCTGAGTTTTTAAAACATCTCACTGGTGAACAACTGGAACAAATTCGTTTTGATGAGTTAACTCCGTATCAAATTCGTATAGCAGCCGATGTAATTAATTTTCTCGCACTCACTCCCTATCAAATTCATTGTCTTAGCACTGTTGAGATTATCTATTCACTCCGAATGTACCCGATGTTCTTATATAGAGTCTCTGATGAACTTATAAATCGATTCTTTCAATCCGCTGAATTTAAAAGTATCGAAGACTACTCATTTATATCGAATTTAACTAAAGCTCAACTACTCTCTATTCCTTTTTACGAATTTCGCCAAGATCTAATTGATAAATTATCAACGCCTAGGGAAATAAAAGCATTAAAAGAGTCTTTAAGTTTTTTGCATAGAGTTAAACCAGAGTTTTTGAATCCATTTTTACAAACTCTAAATGAGTCTGATCCCCGTGATTTTCAATTTCTAGCAACTTTAACTGCAGCACAAATAAATCAAATAGATCCTAAATACTTACAATTTTTACCTGCTAGGAGATTCCAGGAACTTTCACAGCCAACTCTTATAACTCTTTTAGACTCTCCTCTTAAGGCCACAGTCGCTCTCGCTTCAGATATTTTAATTAGAAACCTTCGGAATGGAACTATTTCAGAAGATGGTCCTGAGGGTCAAAAAATACTCTCGAAATATATATTAAGCCACGATGACCCGTATAATTTAAAAAATCCATTTGTTGTCTATGCTAAAACTAAATTATCTCGAACTGCATCTGCAGAAATGACCCTCCCTATTCGTCCGATTGGAGGAATCGATGGAAAAGGTTTTTGTCTAAATTTTCAAGACATTAGAGCTACATCTGATGGATTAATTCAATCATGGACCTATAAAGAGTTAGAAGAGGCATTTTCTGCTCCTATGATTTCTACAGAGGAGATCCACTCTTGGTTTGCAAGTCTTGGCGCTCGGAAAGCTGAAATTGATGCATTTCTGGCTGAGTCCGGATTAAGAAGTCTTACTGATTTAGAAAAAATCTTATGCGACTACGACCAGTGTGGGAAATGGATAAAATCCGGAGCGCCTTCAGAGAGAGTTCCTGACCAAACAGTTCAATTTCATGCTTGTATGAGATCTCTTCTTGGGAGAGCAAGCAGTTCTCATCGAGTCGGTTCTGATATCTTAACTAATGAAGAGTTCGGACTCTTACAATTTGCAAATAGCTTTTGGAAATGTCCTGGTGGCCGAATTGAACAATTAAGAACTTTATTTGGAATGACAAAAGATATACTCCCTAAAACCTTTACAGAACGGTCAAAAGAAGTTCACGATGTGAATAAATATTTATACGATATCTATTCTGATTTAGTAACAAAACGTATCGAAAGAATCGGAAATACTCACGAGGGGCTATATATATTAAACAAAATTGGATTTCGAATAGGTCTGCAAAATCGAGACTTGGTATTTGATGATTCTACAGGTATGATTTCAACCGAGATGATCAACATGAGTACTGAAGAGCTTTTTGAAATGATAGTTCATTCGATTTCTTTAGACGACCTTGTGGATGCTGTTAATACTAAATTAAACCAAGATCTAGATGAGAAATCCCTTTTATTAGAAAAACTGAGTATTTCTCTCGGTAATGTATTTACTTCTCCTGAATCTGGAGGAATGTATTACAAATCAGAACTTCTTGTTGTTCCCGAAGGTTTGCCTCTAGTAACTCGTAAAGGAACTGTCGATGTTTTAAAGAAATTTTCGATCCTTAAAGAGTTTGATCATGAAAGTGGAATAGAACCCTATTTATCTTTGCCATTAAAATAAGTAAGTTAAGGCTGAGCTATTATACTCTTCGTGAATCAAAATTTTGATTCACAAATTTTTTTCTTAGCTGCATAATCGTGGCATGAATTTTTTGACAGAACTAGAACGGGACCAACTTAAACTTGAGCACAGACGAGAACGTGATGGTCGAGTACGTGATCGAATAAAAGCCGTACTTCTTCACGATGAGGGATGATCACCCAAAGAGATTGCAAGAGTTTTATTAATTTCAGATGAAGCTGTCCGTAATCACATTGATGAGTATAATGATTCGAACCGGGTATGCAATCATTGGCGATAGAAAAAAGTAATGTCTCGAAGGAGTATATAGCATTGTATATGAATAAAGATTCTAGCAGGGTGAGTCGTTGGTTATTAGAATTTAATGAACAATATATATAATCTGAAAAAATTCGATTAGAAGTCAAGGAAGCAGAAAACCTGGCATTCAATATTGAAAACGCAATAACGCAAGGATGACCCAATCACCATCATGAGTATGTAAAGTTAATTCACTCAATCAAAATACTGTCAAAAGACTTAGTTTTGATAGAGTTCAAAATGATCGATATTATATTTAAAAATATTAAGAATTATTCCGTTTTTTTCATACCATCTTTTTTGAATATACTTTGCGTGAGCAATACCGTCTTCAATAGATATATATGGATTTGCGCTTTTGCTGAAATATATTCCCATAACCATGTCTTGCTTGATAGTCGCTATAAATTCGTCACCACCTCTATGGATATCGTGCCAGGACGTGGGGCTTTTATGTGTGTAATTTCTTCTAAATTGATAATCTTTATATCTTCGGAAGTCTCCAAACGAATTAAAAAATTGAGGTCCACTAATTGAAGCGCTTTTTGAAATCACGGGGTATTTTTTGGGGCTTGTATCTGCCTGAGGAATAGTAACGTATTTTCTATCTCCATAACCTGAATTTTGAGAGGTTCCAATAAAAGGTATTAAGTGTTTTTTAGTTGGGTCATGGAATAGTGAGATTTCAGATGGTCGAACCGCCACAATTAGTCCTTCTGTTAGGAAGGGTGATATATAACCACTTGGGCAAAGCGATCTGTCCCTAAAGCCAAACGCTGTATTAATTTGGTTCCTGTCACATTCAGCCATCGTGCTTCCAGCGTAACGAGTGTTCCTGTTGCGCTCGTTTTTTGCTCCCCTTAAACACAACCACATTCCTGTTCTGTCAAGTACTTGAAAAACATTAAGAATATCTTTCTGAGGGGGAGTCTCACGTTTCACTTGTTTAATTTTCCTAAATAAGGAGCGCCTTCGAATTTCTATCGTAGAAATTTTAGGTGAAGTGGGAATGCGCCTTGCTAGACTCATGATAAGGGCTTCTCTTGTAGGTGGTTCTTTTTGGGAGAAGGGCCTTATTCTCTCTAGAGGGGAGGAATGAGAGGTTTGAGTTGTAGGGGCTTTTTCTACCAAGTGGAGCGGAGAGGTGGGTATCTCTAATCGAGACGGCCTAGAAGCGTCTTGTTTACCAATATGAGATTGCGGCAGACAGGACGTAAATATTTTTTTAAAGCTTGACCATTTTGAAGTGGGTTCAGGAAATTCTGTCTGAGTTTCAATTCTCGGTCTAGCCCAAAATTCTGTTGGACTTGAAGGGGCGGGAAAAACTCTATCTGATATTGCTCTAAGGCTCATAATTATTTGGTTTCTTACGAATTTTTTTGCAATTATAGTCAAACATGTGTTTATAATCAATTCTATAAATATCTGAGCTGGATTGTGATGGGGTCATCCTTGCGTTATTGCATTTTCAAGGATGACCCAATCACTAAGAATTTGGCTTGCTGGCTAACTACAAGTGCCTACACCAGGTGTGTCAGAATCAATACATGATTGACCTTCAAGGCAACACTGACCCCAACAAGGAATCTCACTATCGTTGCAACACTGACATTGATAGGGGTTGCTTCCCTGACAAGAACCTGACACTCCAATCGGACAGCAAATGCCTGATGACCAGCCATTTACACACAACTGACCCATAGGGCAACAATTACTAAAACCATTAGCATCCATACAACAGGTTTCACCATTTGTACACTTAAGAGCCTGATTACCATATGAAATAGGACATGTTTCAGATGCCGTAGGTCCAATTGTAATAATCCAATTACCATTATTATCAGGATCATTCTCTACTACTGAAATAAAATTAGTTTGAGGTAATTGAGTATCTAATGTAACGGTAATCGGATTTACATCTGTAGTAACCTCAAATGAAAAATGCTGAAAATAATTACTTGTATCGGAAAAATCTTTTAAGTAAAAAACATACACTGGGCCTACAGTAAAACCAAGCTCACCTTTAGTTTTTGAGGGAAGTAAATAAATACGAAGTTGATCCAGTGTGCTGTAAGAAAATCCATTGGCTACAGAAAAAGTATTAAATCCCTCCGTCATCGGAATCATAATACTAAAATCCGTAGCATTAATAATTGTTATACTCATCCATTGTAAATTAGGTTGAGACATTTTCCACCTACCTTTTTATAATATAATAACAAATAGATCATTAATTTATAATTCACTAACAATCAATAGGTGTGCCGAAAATAATTGAAGAATCTGTTTGATGAAAAATCCCGTTGATAGTTCATAATTTCATACATGAATTTTTTGAATGATCAAGAAAAGTTTAAATTAAAGACTCAACATAAACAAGAGAGCTAAGCGAATATCTGATCGGATTAAAGCTGTTCTCATTATTTGCTCTATGCTCCACTCCTACGGCAATTGCCGGTAAAACGACACCGAAACTGAGAGTTTTTGACGTTGCATAAAAACCGTTTGAGGGCTTATCATTTGAGCCGTTACAGGATGCAGAGCATTATGGAGCGCTGCTTTTTAATTTACTGTTAATCTATTGGTTGGTGTGCAGCCGCCCCACCAGCCGGAGAATTTTTATTGCACTAAGGATCTAACATGAGCAAAAATAAGATTTCACCCTACCTAAAACTGGCATCTCTTGCAGTATTTGTCCAGTGGCTGCTTGTTTTGGTCAGCTCTGATTTGTCTCAAGAGTCACTTCTTTGTGCCATTGGAAGTAGCGGAATGCTTTTTCTTTGGTGGATCGCTTCAAAAGCTAATCAATACAAGGAAAGAGGGGGCTTTTTTTCATTTATGATCTATGCCGCTCTGGTTGCAATCTTTTTAAGACAATTCGGAAAAACTTTAGACTTAGTTTCTCCTGTTAATCGATGGCTTATTATTATCCCTTCTTTGCTGCTTATAGGATACACTTTTGCCAAGGCCTTTCGAAGAAATAAAGTGATTAAACAGTAGTAGATGTTAAAACTTGATTCTATTAGTTTGGACCATATGATCATGCATAATCCCAGATTCATGGTAATTATTTTTTTGGTGATTCGAACCGGGTATGCAGTCATTACCCGATTATGTGTGAAAACATGGGCTCTTGGTGAATGATATTTACCAAGAAGGGTTTTATAAGTTGCAGACCTGTGATCAGCAGGTTATAAAAGGTCGGAATTATTTAGAATCGCAGGCATGACCCTTTCATAAGTTCGTCTACAGCGCTTCTGAAAAGAACCTCCCTATCATTCAAGGGGACCTTTTGCAAATTTCGTTTTTCACGCTTACTGGTAAGCATATCATTTACAATTGCAGGAAGTGCTTTGGGATCAGAAAATACGCGCCCAAACCCTCTATCTGTTAGAAGGTGAAGATTGGGTTTTTCCCAGGTCATGAGCCCTTTTGATATATCCATAATTGTGGGTAATCTCATTTGGATGGCCTCTTCCATAGTCGTAGGACCTGGTTTTGTGATTAAAAGGCTGGCACAAGAAAAATAATCCCATACATTTTCTATGTAACCTACTCCATAAATGGTTTTTATTGCTGCTTTGTGTATCTCATCCAACATTTTTTGATTTCTTCCGCACAAAACAACAATCTGCCTTCCTTTAGCCTGCAAACTTATTAAGTAAGAAATTGGAAAGAGCCCGCCTGCTCCGCCAAACATGATAAGAATCACTTTTTTTAGGCGATCCAATTTAAGCTTTTCTCTAATATCTTTTTTAGATTCCAAAGAGGGTTGAAACCTTCTTCTTAATGGCATACCGCAAATTCTAATATTTTCCGTCTTAACACCCCGATCTAAAAGCAATTTCGTCGTACCAGGCAGTTCACGACAAACAGTTATCAAATGCCTGGGTAATTGTTTGTTTTTTACCTTCCCGATCCAGTTTTCTAATGTATTATCCAAGGTCACAATTAAAACAGGAAGATGATGTTTTAATCCTAAACTGAGCACCCACTCATTGATCATGGGAGCTACAGAGATTAATAAAGAAATCTTTCGACCACTTAGGTAATTATTTACCTTTTGATCAGGTAAAATCCATGTAGGAAACATTCTAAGAAATATTGTAGCAATTGCCCCGGCTATCGATACTAGCTTCAAATTTCCTTTTGCAACAAAATGGTTGTACCAATCCGATGTGCTGCTTACCCCGGGAATCGATATTGCTTCTATGGGATAAATTACAGAAAAACAAAACCTTTCACCCATAGATTCTATAAGAGACTTAGTGGCAGACTGATGCGCGCTCCCTCCTTTACAAGAAAAAATCAGAGCTCTGGGAAGACGAACATCACCTATTTCCTCGATACCTAAACTTCTTTTTAAACCTATAGCGTCAATCATAATTAAATAGTATAACATTAATCAATATAACACGCATTGAAATAGATGATTTGAAGAGTTAAAAAATAATTATTGAGATTATTAATTTTTAAATTATTTGATGTGGTGAATGTCAAATTATACTCGATCCATTTCAAAGTACCAGATTTTGTTAATGAAGAATCATTTTAGTTTGATTAGTCATAGCTGATCGCGAATGAGGGCCCTGTTTGAGGACAGGCTCGATTGAGCGAAATCTAAATAAAAAGATTATGCAAGGAAAAAGAGGGGCTTTGAATTGAAACGAGTATATTGTTACTAAAATGAGGGTGATAAGAGATTGGTTTTAAGAATAAACTGGTGCTAAATGTCTGGTGTGTTGTAGAACAATGGAAACGTCTGTAAAAGGATATACTGAGAGTGGTTCAAAAATTGGGAATTTTCAAGCCAGAAATACCCAGACTTGAATTAAGCGAAGCAAATTTAAAGATGGGTATTTATGGCGATGAAAAAACCAATTTCTGAAACACGAGCAGTATAACTGATGAAAAGAATAATCAAGGTGATGGGTACGGCTTTTATCTTGGCTATTCCTATAGTTAGTCAGGCTCATACCATTGCTTATTCTCCCTCAATTTCTGGACAGCCCTTGATTTTTCACTTTAATTCATTGCAGCTATCTCAATTTTCAGCTGTCACATGGACGCAGATGCAAAACACTTTATTAATTCAAAGCACTTACTCAAATCACTTTCAAGATTTGAGATATAGGAAGTGCTGCGGACAATGGAATGTCTGGGTTGAGGGCATGGGACAGTGGCTACATCAAGATGGAGTTTCTGAACAATATGGTTATAAAGATGTTGCAGGTGGGTTTACACTTGGAGCAGACAAATGCATTAAAGATTTCCTTGTGGGAGCTGCATTTAGTTATACCTATTCACACCTGAACTGGGACCAGTCTGCAGGCGATAACCATATCAATAGTTTCTATGGCGGACTTTATGGGAATTGGAATAACAATTTGGTGTATGTGAACACTTCTTTGCTAGGAGCATTTAGCCAGTATGACACAACGCGTCACTTTCCCTATAGAAAAACTAATCGTGATGCAAATTCTGATCATAATGGGGGAGAGTTATTAGTTGGTGTTGAATTAGGACCAATTTTCAGAAAACTATTTATTCAAACGGATCTTATTCCTTTTATTAGCGTTGATTACGTGTTTTTAGCACAACAAGGGTATAGTGAAACTGGTGCAGGGGGATCAAATCTTCATGTAAGTAGCCGTAATGATCAATTGTTTCAAACTCAGTTAGGGTTTGAATTTGTACGCCGGTTTCTTTGTAGGGGATGGATGATTGCTCCAAACTTAGCCTTAAGTTATGTCAACCAGTCACCTATTACAAATCGCTCTCTTGACGTTACTGTGATAAGTCTCTCTCATGAATTCACTGTGAAGGGATGGAGTTTTGAACGTAATTTAGGTGAACTCTCTTTTAGTTTGGATTTCTCAGATTGCAACGGAATGACAAGCTTTTCAGTTCGCTACGATGGTCAATATGGCGGAAATTATTGGACACAAACAGGTAGCCTTATGTTTAACTTGCATTTTTAAGAAACTTAACAAAAGTGAACCATATGAATAAATTGGTCTGTTTAATTTTTCCAATAATTACCGCCTGTACAGGTTTACAAGCAGAAAACTATCCTTTCCCAGTTTCTACAAATAATAGCTATGTCTATCCTACGGCGGGTGTTATCAAGCCTGATAACGTTACTCAATCTGTGATGAATTCAACAATTCAAACGTTTTATAATGAATGGAAAGAAAAATATCTTGCAACGGTGCCCTATGCACCAGACCAAATGTATGTTTTTTATAATGAAGATGGAGAATCGGATCCTGAAAATGCTGTAGCGGTCTCTGAGGGACAAGGATATGGAATGATTCTTTCTGCATATATGGGGGATCAAGAAAATTTCGATAGCTTATTTCGCTTTTGTCTTGCCTTTCCAAGTTCTATTACACCCAATTTCTTAATCGGTTGGCAACAAGTGGATGAAGATGGGATAATTGACTATTTTCCTGATGGGGGAGATCATTCGGCAACAGATGGAGATATGGATGTTGCCTACGCATTGCTTCTAGCTGACAAGCAATGGGGAAGTGATGGAGATATAAATTACTTAGCATACGCAAACATTATGATGTCGAGTATACTTTCTCAAGATGTCAATTCTAGTCAGTTAACCTTAAAGCTCGGTGACTGGGTAAAAAATAGCGATCAAAAATTCATCAAAGCAACGCGCTGTTCTGATTTTATATTAAATCATTTAAGATGTTTTGCAACAATTTCAGGGAACCCTAGCTGGCTATCGCTGATTGAAAAAACCTATTCAATCATTAATGAATTAACTACAAATTTTTCAAATACTACAGGTTTATTGCCTGATTTTGTTGAATTTAAATACAACGCTTATATGCCTGCAAGTCCTAATTTTTTAGAGAGAGAGGAGGATGGTGATTATAGTTGGAATTCCTGCCGAACACCCTGGCGTATTGCTACGGACTATATTTTATCAGGAGACACAAGAGCTTTAAACCAATTGACAATATTAAATAACTGGATTCGCGGCGCCGCTAGCAACCAAGCATATAATATTAATGCAGGCTATGAGCTTGATGGTACACTTTTGCCTGATGAAGAAGGTGACTTCTATGATGATTTATCATTTACAACGCCTTTTGGAGTGAGTGCGATGATTAATGCAGCGAATCAAACTTGGCTCAATCGTATATGGTCTTATACAGCCGACTATCCTACAAGCGAGGGAAACTATTTTTCTAATTCAATACGATTGCTTAGCTGGATCGTCATTTCCGGCAACTGGTGGACACCCATTAATTTACCTTAATTTTGAAAGGGTGAATCCTGACATTTGGCATGAGAACTTTTGTCTGAAAAATGTGCGGTTCCTTTCACCTCGTCACACCATATAGTTTTTGGAATAGCCAAAAGTCATGATCTCAGACTTAATCCTTTTATAATAATTTATGCAAGAAAAAATCTCTTAAACTTATTGATTTTGGTTGGTGTCAACCAAGAAATTGCTGTTATCAGCAAGAGACATATAAGGAGTATGCTGCTTTTGACGTCTTCCAAATGTATAGGTAAGGGCAATGCAAACGTTAGAAGCATAATTATTAGACGCATAACCGTTTTTGTTTCTGGCGCCCATATAGGCTGCATGTCCATTGATGCTTAAATAGTCTGTTAATGGAGCGCTAAGTCTTGCGCCTACAATAAAAGTTCCAGGTAGGCCCGTACTATACATTAACGATCTGATATAGGGCATACCAGCCCAAATCATTGCGTAAGCATTGTTTTTAAAATAGTGGCAATAAAAAAGGTTTGCTTGGCTAATTGCTCTAAACTTGAGAGGAATTTCTTGCGATTCTTTGTGAGCATTATTCGTAAAATAAGTTCCCCATATTCCGATCTCATTTCTTTGGATTGAATAGCCTGTTTGAAGTCGCACTTGAGAGAGATAGGGGTTTGTGGCGAATTCGCCGAAATTGACATTAAGCATGGCATCATAAGATGCGCCTATATTAAATCCTGAAGGACATCTGGTCTCTCTGGAAAGAGCGCCTGTCAAGAAGGCTTGTTGTTGTAGTCCTGAAGAGTTTTTAAAAGGTGTTGAACCTCTTCCCATCCAATCATAAAGTCCATAGCTGCCTCCAAAATGCATAAAGAAAGTATGGGTGAGGTCAGCTTTAAAATAGAGGCTTGTAAGGGCTCCCATATTGCCTTCCCAGCTTCCTTCAGGCAAGCTTCTAAAATCATCGAAGGCAAGAGTTAAATTTCCTTCAAGAGGGAACCAAGATGTGTGACAATCAGGTGCACATGCAGAAGGATCAGGTTTTACTTGCTCGGCCGCAAGAAGTGTAGAAATCAGAGTGAAAGAGACAAAAATTGTTGTACGCATAGACATAAAGTAAATTATTTTCTATAATTCAATCAATCTTTTTTTTAGAGGGCATTTGAAAAGTCTCTTCTTTTTCTTAAGTGTTATTTCCATTTACGCTAACGAGCCGCTCCTTTCAAACATTAGACAATTGACGTTTACTGCAATGGGTTTTGAGAAAGCCGGTGAAGCCTATTTTTCGCCTGACGGATTAGATGTAATTTTTCAAGCAGTACCAATAGGTGAAAAACATTACCAAATCTATGTGATGAATTTAGAAGAGGGTGTTCCTAAAATGGTTAGCACGGGAAAGGGGGCTTGTACATGCGGTTATTTTAGGCCTGATGGGGAAAAGATTATTTTTGCATCCAGTCATGAAGGTCCTAAAACAGAAGAGAAAACCGCTACAACTGAGAAATATACTTGGGATTTGACTCCATATATGAACATTTATGAAGCCAATCTTGATGGTTCAGATTTAAGGGCCTTAACGACCGGTCCTGCTTATCATGCAGAGTGTGGTTACTCTCCCGATGGTAAAGAGATTGTTTACGCAAGTAATGCTGATGGAAGTATGAACCTTTATAGATTAAAGGTAGATGATTTTAGCACTACACAGCTTACGTATACAGATTATTGTTATAATGGTGGTCCCTTTTTCTCACCAGATGGCGCGCAGATTGTGTTTAGAGCTGACCCTAAGAAAAAACATTTCTTGCAAATATTTTTGATTGATCGAGATGGTCTTTATCAAAGGCAATTAACAGATAATGGAGCTGTTAATTGGGCGCCCTATTGGCATCCAAATGGGAAGTGGATTGCTTATACGACATCTATTCACGGACATCATGCATATGAGATATATCTTATGGATATCGAGACAAAAAATGAGTATCGTGTTACTTACAATCCTAATTTTGATGGGCTACCTAGCTTTAGTTCAGATGGCAAAAAAATGCTTTGGACATCGAAGCGTGAAGAAAACACATGCCATGTTTTTATGGCTGATTTTATTGAGGAAAATTTATGATTAAATATGTATTAGCAACATTTGCTACGATTTATCTATGTGCGGGCAATCAAACAGATACAATCTCAACACCGCTTTCAGAAGATGGACTTCCATTTACTGTATCTGTTGAGCTTGCAGATTTTTCTCTTCCAGATGGCTTGCACTCCTTTGCTGTTGCTATTTATGAAGGTGAGTGGCTTTTAATTTCAGGGCGGACAAATGGTCTTCATGATGTTGATAACACAGATGGAGATGTAAATGAGAGTTTCCCTGTAGCTAATCAGAACACAAGAATTTATGTGGTTAATCCTAATACTAAAATAACTTACTCACGATCTTTGTACGATGTAAACTCAGGACTCACGCAAGAGCAGATTGATCTTCTTTCTGTAACAAATGCACTTTTTTATCACACACGCAACAGTAAAACACTCTATTTGGTCGGTGGGTATGGATATGATTCTGCAGCACAGGAGATGAATACAAAAACTTGGTTAACTGCAGTAGATGTTCCTAAAATGATTAAATGGGTTAAAAATGGTAGTGGAAAGACAGCGGCGTCATGTCTTCGTCAGGTGAGTCATCCTCTTTTACAAGTAACTGGGGGAGAGATGTGGCAAATAAATGCACATCAACCTTGTTTATTAGCATTTGGCCAAAACTTTGATGGAAATTATACTGCTGGCTCAACCGGAACATACACTCAACAGGTAAGACCTTTTCAAGTGATAGACAATGGAAAAGATATTTTTATTCAGCCTTTTAGTCAACCGTATCCAATTGATACTTATAGGCGCAGAGATTTGAACGTAGTTCCTATTATCAGAAAAAATGGGAAATCTTATGATCAAGCATTGACCACACTTTCTGGTGTATTCACCCTTGGAACCGGCAATGATGCCGGAGCTTGGACGATTCCTATTGAAATCTATGCAGATGGTTCTACGAAAACATTTGATCCCAGTGATCCAAATACATTTATGCAAGGGATGAATAATTATGCTTGTGCCAACATGGGCATGTATTCCAAGAAGGAAAACAACATGTACATACTCTTGTTTGGTGGGCTTAGCTATTTAATTATGAGCGACGGAGATCAGGCCTCATGTACAGCTTCTCCACCACCCGACGGAAATATTTTAACTTCTTGTTCAGCTTTACCATTTGTAAATGATATAACTACAGTTCGTATAGATGCTAGCGGCAACTATAGCCAATACCTTATGAGTGCAAAATTCCCCACTATTATAGCAGACTTTGGGAGTACTTCTGGAGGACCAATCTGGTTTGGAACCTCAGCTGCTTTTATGCCAGTTGAGAGTCTTCCGATGTACCCGAATAATGTGATTGCTTACGATAAAACAAGTTCATCATCATTTATAGCTGGATATATTGTAGGTGGTATTGGAAGTTCTCTTACAGACACTACGGGACTAGAAGACTCAATAGCTTCGCCTTATATTTTTCAGGTTGTGGTAACACCGAATCCTTAAGAAGGGGTCCATCGATTGAAAAAGGAGTCATTTGGTAGTATATGGATCGTGTTTCAATGATTGGTTTTTTCTTCGTCATAAAGCCCATCTTTGAAACCCTCTTAGCCATATTGCAGATCCAATTCAAAGCCCCTCTTTATCTTTGTATGAAGGGTCATGAAGGGTTCAGGCCTAACCTTTTCATGACCCTTTCATTTAAATAAGTGAGCTATTTCTTTTTAACAGAGCAGAAAATTAAGCATCCAGATCCAATTATAAATAGGATGATTCCTGTTCCACGGAGCCAATTAATGCTTACGTGAGCTTTTGCAATTGTTTGCTCACCTGAATTGATTGCGCTTTCTTTTGATTGCATTGCTTGCGCTCTTGCGTTTCTTCTAATTGGACCTAATACAGGCCTTCTTTGCTCTTGTATATTCTGTTCGGCTTCTGAAAGTTTTTGTTCTTTCGGAGCAACTTCATAGGATAAGTAACTGCCGTAGGCAAAGGCACATATACCTGAAACCAATAAAACTAAGCTCAATGCTTTTTTCATATGTAAAGACACTCCCTTTTTGTTATAATTAGCAAAAGGCATTATAAAAAGCACGTAAAAGAGTACTAAAAGGGTCAGACTTCACCCTTTCATAGGATTCTTGGTCTAATGGGAGCGGTCTTTGTGAGAAATGCGGGCTAGGTGCCTTCTGCTCTATTCACTAGTGTAGGTAGTAGATCTCCTAACATTTGATGTTTCAACACGTTTAATCATCAATCTAATCCGATTTTTTAGTCAACGTTCATAAAATGGTATGGACCCTCATTTATAGTTCTTCAATTAATCCCAAGAGTTTTGTGACTTGTGCTTGAACTGCGGGATCTCCATGTGCCTTAAACTCGTCTAAAGCTAGGGAGATTATTTTATTGTAGATTTTTTCCTTTTTTAGAATTGCTTCAAGAAGTCTAAAACCATTGAAAGTGATAAACCATTTTTTGCTTAAGATAGCACCTAATGCGACTTGAAGGATCTTTTCATCTTGTCCCTTTTCTGCGATTTTTTCTACCTGTAGAACCCATAGCTCAAAATAGAATCGATTAACAAGACCATCTTCACTAGCTTTTAAAATTTTTTTAAAAAAATCAATGCTTTCTATTAAAAATTCTCCCTTTTCTGATAATCGTTTTAATAGATCTTGCCAATGACGTGATGCTAAATTTTTTTGCAAGCCTTCTTCTATTAGAGCAAAAGCTTCTTCATACCCCTTTTCTTTATGAAACAATTCTTGGAAAATAAGTCGCCCTATTCCTTGATTTGCAGTTTGTTTACAAAACTTTTGTGCAAGGGCAAGGGCTTCATTGTGACCGAACCCCTGCTGCACGAGCTTTAAAAGAAGTTCCTTGCTGTGATAGTCAATTCCATCTTGCGTGAGATCTATTACTGCATCAAGAGCTTCTTGAAATCCGTATCCTTCATTTACAATGACTACGAAAAGATCCAGCCCTCGGTTACGCATATAGTGATTTGAATTTGAAACAAGATGCTTAGCAAAAAAAATGGATTCTTCAAAGGTATTTTTTTCTACTAAGAGTTTTTGTAAAAGTTTAAGTCCTTGATTCGCAATTTCATAAACTGGATTCATACAAGCTTCTTGTCCAATGCTTAAAAGTTCATGAAGTTCTATTTTGTCCCTTGAAACTGCTGCTAAAAAATTTAGTGCCTTTCGAGCTACACATTCATTTTCATTTTTTACTGCTGCATGGACAGCTTGAACGATTGTTTTGGAATATCCTTCCTTTTGTTCAAGGGGGAGTTTTGCAAATATATCAAATAGGAAAGTAAGAGTAGTGGGGTCATCTGAATGAGATTGAAGCGCCTCTTCTAGCGCAAACTTCATAGTTGGATCATAATATTGTTTGTCAAGAAGGTCTTCAAGAAGTGAGAGACCTCTTTGCGCTATGTCCAAAGAAAAGTGGTTACAAGCATTTTTTGCAGCGACAAATGCGGCATCATATTGGCCGTGTGTGATTACCTGCCCGAATAGGTCTAGTCCGAGTGCTATAATTTTTTCATTACGACTTAAGCAGGCAGTAGAAGCGGATGATATGGCCTCGTCGATTCCTAAACCTTTGTTCAATAAATGCCAAAAAAGGTGTCTTCCTCGATGAACTACAGTTCTATCTTCATGAATAATAGCTTGCCTTGCTATCGATACCATTTCTTCGTATCCTGATTTTCTAAAATCTTCTTTCCATGAAGCCGTAACCATTGCTTTATCAAGGAAAGGAATTGGATGGGGTGATAAACCTTCTTTAAAACCCAGGTCATTTTCAATAAGAAGAGCAAAGAGATCAATAACATTCTCATTGAAAGGAAGAGCCTCTCTTAGCGCAATGATTAGATCAGGATGAATAATGCCCTCATTAATAAGTTTATGAAAGAATGAATACGCATATTTGCGATTAGGCTCATCACCATTTCTTAAGCTATCTTTTGCCTTTGAAAGCGCTTTAAGATAAGCGTTATGCTCTCCTTCCCATCCTAATTGGTGAAAGGGAAGAAAGGCGAGAGAAGAACTTTCTACTGAGGCTTTTGCAAGTAACCTTATTTGTGGATCATCTTTCCAGCGTTCAAAACAAGCGTCAATTGCAAGAGAATATGTATGAAAATATTGGGCATGTATGAGCATAGCTTTAAATTCGTTAATCGCTTGTAAAAACTTTCCAGCGGGGATATTCCAAGCGAAAAAAAGTTCGCCTGAATTATGTTTTAAAGGTTTTGCAGCAGTGAATATTTCAGCGCGATGAAAAAGCTCTACCCAATCTGCAATTTCTGCCCATCTTGAGAATCCATCAACTGTAGTCGGACCTAAAATTGTCCCTTCCATTTTCAGTTGAGAAGATTCTAGATCGTAAATGAGATCGATTCTACCCGAATGGAAAGGGTAAAAAAGTGCATAACGGTGAGTGATCGTTTGAGCTGTATGAGCTACATCAGTTTTTATTTTTTTCACCATTCTAGAGTCTGTATAATAAGGGCTATTGTCAATCACTGTCACCCAACTTGCACCGTCCCATTGCTGGGTTCCCCAATCCGTTTTTTGATCCAAGATTTTCAATGCTTCTTTTAATGGTTCCGGAAGCTCTGGTTTTTTAAATGTATGTATAATATTTCTTATAAATTGTTCAAATCGCGAGAGCATTGATTCCGAGGTTGATAGAATGGGCGCGCATTCATAAGAAACTAGATCGCTATTGCTTTTGAACAAGTATTCATTAGAGCCTCTATAGCTTTCAGAGACATCTATACAAGATTTGGTGAATAGTTCTTCTCCTGCGACACTATCCATAGCAGGAAGTAATAACAGAGTAAAAAGTGCAATTAAAACAAGCCTGTTAGGTGGAATGCCTGTCGATTTTAGATGCGCTATCTGACGTTTCTGTGTAACCCCTAAAGAGTTTATGGGTAAAAATGAGAGTGAATGAGTTGCTGCCTTTGAAACAATCGTCTCTTGTGGATAAGGAATTTGAGGTTTACTGCGCTGGCTCCATGATTGACAAAAATATTTTGAAGTGCGGGGAGGCTCTTTATAGATCCCTCTGTTTGTGACGGCATTAAATCGTCCAGCTTTAGATGTTCTATGATAAGTTTCCAATTTCAACTCTTCCCCTAATTATTAAGACAAATATTTTAATTAAATATTTGAATTATGGCAAGTTATATACTGAGAGTGATTCAAAAATTGGGATTTTTCGGGGTTAGAAACCCCTGAATTTGAATTAAGCAAAGCTGTTGGCGAGGGCAAAGTGCTATTTGCACTAGAAGGGGCCCGCGTTAAAAAAAGTGTCCTGTGGACACTTTTTAGTGGGACACGAGACAAATTTAAAGATGGGGATTTATGACGAAGAAAAAACCAAGTTTTGAAACACGATCAGTATAATGAGATTGAGACGCGCCCTTGGGTTACATTATATAAAAGATAAAGTTCTGTCGGCGGGGTGACTCCGATTACATAAGATTCAATCACTTTTTTTACATAAACCTTGTCGCCGATTTGCCAAAAGTAGTTCAAGCCTAAGCGATTCGAAAATGCTTTAAAATCACCTGTTTTTTTAAGTTGTATTACATCGTCTTTGTGTCCGACAACCTCATCAACAATTTTTCCCCATTCAATTTTTCCAAAAGGGATTACGTATTGAGACGTTCCTGATTGAAGATCGATCATTACCTCGGATGTTGGGGTGTTTACAATAACAACGGGTGTCCTAATAGCCAACTCGTCTTGCTCAATATTATTATTTAGTACATAAAGATCGGCATTTGAAAGCAGAACCATTCCATCGAGTACTTTTGTTACTAAGCAAGGTTTGCCTTCAACATCACCAAAAAAATTACAGGTTGCTTTTCGCCCTGCAGAATTTTGTAATAGGTAATATCCCTCGTCTTGAAGGTCAATTGATATTTCATCACCAATATTAAATATGCTGATTTCTGAATCATTTTTAACATCAAATACTTGATTGTTGCTTAAAACGAGTTGATCATTTACTACATATTGAACCTTAATGATATCTTCAGCGAATAAAACGCTGAAAAAAGCAATTGAGCTTAATGTAAATAGAGATGCTAATTTCATTAAAAACCTCAAAATTGATATTTTTACATACTCACTAAAAATTTAACTCTATATCAAAAATTCGTTTCTTTCTATTAAAAATGCCGGTTAGAGAGAGTTTTTAGATTGGGTCTATAAAAACTATGAGAAAATAGTGATCATTATAAATTGTGGAGGGCATTAACGAGTGTTTAATTGCTGTTAGCTCTTTTTCAATAAATTCTATCAAGCAATCTTTTAGAGCTACAGCAAATAAATGAGATTCTGAATCCTTCCAATTAAATCTGCAAAATTTTTCTATAAACCTCAGTTTTGAGGTTACCAAGCTTTGATCGACTGCGCGGAGCAGCAGCCTTTCACGTAACCATAAGCGTAACCGATTTTCCTTTTTTTTAAAGATTTTAAACAGGCTCATAGAGCGCATTTGGGGGCAGAGATATGTAGGTAGTATCCTCATCTGGAAATATTTCTTTTAAAATTCCCACAGCCTCGAGTGCTCTGATTGCTCCTATTCTAGTTACATATGGCGTGTCATCAGGGATATCTAATAATGCCATTGCGTAGGAGTATCCTCCCGAATCTAATTTGTTATCAAAAATTCTAGAAGTCTCTTCACCTGTAAAAATATCTTCGTGAGAGGGGCCTTCAGGAAGAATTGTGCATAGTTTTTGTTTTACATTTTCAATAAAACTTTCGAAAAATGTGGGGCTTTGTAGGACATCATCAATCAGTTGTTGCAATGATTTTGCTGCTAGATCGTCTGAAAGAGATTGTGTTGCAGGATCATAAACAATAGTTTGATTTAATAAACCAATTCGTAATCCGATCATATTGAGTACATATTCGCTTTCATGAGGGTTAACGTAGTTGGTCCCTTTCAAATAATCATGGACAGTAGTTCTGTATAGATCAAGTAATACACTAAGACTTACGCTAACAGAGACTGCTCTGTCTTGAAACTGAGGAAGAAAAATTGGTTTAAGGTGGTTGTAAATTGTTCGTAATTGTTCTACGCGTCCGCCTGAACATTGAATAAATACATTGGCAAATTTTAATAGGTCAAGTTCCTCATCTGATACTTGGCTTTCTCCATTACGAGGAGTGTCAATAGCTTTTTTTAGAAGAGTTCTTATGCATACATTAAATTGCAGAACCTGTTCTGAAACAATAGCATATGGTGGGCCGGATATGAGCCAATTAGATGACTGTCTGCACAAAACAGCTTCGAGTTCATCAAGGGTTCTTAGTCCAGAAGCTGCATTGATTTGATCTTCTCTAGCGTCTAAACTCCTAAACCAAGTTTCGATTTCTTCTTTTTTTAAGGCAGGCGCACCAAGAGTTGCTTCTAGTTCAGAAAAAGTCCATTTTTTTGAGATTTTTTTTCCAGCATCTGTAATTGAGGTAAGATCTAATTTATAGGTTGTTTCTCCAAGCGTTATTATTGGAGCGGTAATTTTAACTACATCTTCAGCTTGGGATTTTTGAATTTTCTGATAGATTACAAATGGGTTTTTTATATCATCTAGATCGGGATGGCTCTCTATGTATTTAATATTAACGTGCATGCTTAAAGGGGAATTAATATCTAAATCATCTCGCATGCTATAGAATTCTGATATTCTCTTTACTATATTTATATCCAAAGAATTTAATAAAAACACTATTTGCTCTTCAGATAAGTTGGAATAGTGAGAATCAGGAAGGTCCGATAAAAATTCATTATCTAGTTTTCTAACTTGTAAAGCACCTAGAAGCTTCAGGTTATCTAGTAGTGCGTGATTATAGTTTATTTTAATAAATTTTAGAAAATTGTGAATTTGTTTGGGATTTAACCTTTTGTATAATCTGGTGCACATCCCAGTCATATACCAAGTATCTGGGATGGCATCTATTTGGACATTGGAAAATACATGAACCATTGCGTCTGGAATCTTATTAATTTGCTCGGGTGTTAACTTTGCAATTTGCTTGAGAGAAAGAAACTCATATTGATAAACATGTAGCTTAGATATAAATTTAGCATCAAGGGATTTTAATTGTGCCTCATTTAAAAGGTTTAGATTGATCGTGAATTGAGTAGGGTAAAATCTTTCAATGAAAGTAAGGAAGTTATTGATTTGTATGGCATTTAACCTTTTGTATAATCTAGTACACATCCCTTGCATGTACCAAGTATCCGGGATGGCATCTACTTGATCGTCGGAAAATACATGAGCAATTAAGTCTGGAATTATTCTAATTTGGTCAGGCGTTAATATTGCAAATTGCTCAGCAGAAAGATGCTCAAATTGTGAAAGAGGTAGCTTCGATATGAATTTAGCATCAAGGGATTTGACTTGCGCAGCACTTAAAAGATTTAGATTGATCGTCAATTTAGTGGGGTAATCTCTTTCAATGAACGTAAGAAAGTTATTGATTTGTATGGTATTTAACCTTCTGTATAATTCGGTACACATCCCTTGCACGTACCAAGTATCCGGGATGGCATTTATTTGATCATCGGAAAATACATGAGCCATTGAGTCTGTAATTTTTCTAATTTGGTCAGGTGTTAATACTGCAAATTGCTCAGCAGAAAGATGCTTGAATTGAAAGACGGAAAGGTTATCTATAAACTCAAGATCAAGGCCTGCTACTTGCCTAGGGTGTAAAGAGTCTATTTTAAGCATGAATTTATCGATGGAAGTGCTTTTAGTGAATTTAAGGAAATCATTTGTTTGCTTAGGGCCTAACCTTCTAAATAATTCGATCTGGATTCCCTTTGCATGCCAAGTACTTGGAATTGATCGTATTTGGGAGTCTGAGTATACATCTGATAGGTAGTTTGGAATCATTCTAATTTGATCGACACTTAGCTTTGCAAATTGTTCTGGCGTAAGATGCTCGAATTGAGAAATAGGAAGTTGTGATATAAATCTATCGTTAATATGTTTAATCTGAGTAGGACTTAGAATGGCTAGTATATGCGATAACTTAAGAGTGTATGTTCTTTTTATTAATTTTAAAAAACTATTTGTTGGAGCTTGTCCTAACCTTTGAATTTGGGAAGGTGGTAATTTTATTAATTGTTCCGGAGTAAGATGCTCGAATTGAGAAACAGGAATCTCGGATATAAATCTATTATCAATACTTTTAATCTGAGCAGGACTTAAAAAAGCCAGTATATACGATAACTTAAGATTGTATTTTCTTTTAATTAGTTTTAAAAAATTATTAATTTCAGTTGATCCAAATTTTTGAATTTGGGAAGGCGCTAATTTAGTAAATTGTTCTGGAGTAATATGCTTAAATTGAGAATCAGGAATCTCAGATAAAAACTCATCCTTAAGTTTTTTAATTTGAATAGGAGTTAGATGCGATAGGTTATGCACTAGGAGATCGGTGCAGTCTCTTTTAATCAATTTTAAAAAAATATGAATTTGAGAGGTGCTTAATGTTTTAATTTGCTTTGGTGCTATCTTTATAAATTGGTTTTCAGAGAGATTGTTTAATTGAAGTTCAGGAAGTTTGGATATAAATTCATCGTTAAGGGTCTTAACTTGTGCGGGCGTCAAAAATGAGAGTTTTTTTTCTAAGTGATGACTGTAATTTTTTTTAATAAATTTCAAGTAAATATTAATTTGAGTGCTTGATAACCTTCGAATTTGGCTAGGTGGTAACTTTGCAAGCTCCTTTGAGGTAAGATGCTTAAAGTGAGAATCAGGAAGTTCGGGTATAAACTTATCTTCAATTTTTTTAACGGGAACAAGATGTAATCTCGATAGATTACCAGTTAAGACCTGCCTGTCATCGCTTTTAAAACTATTAAAATAAGGTGATGCTACTTTAAGTCTCATTAATCTATTTAAATTAGAAGCATTGCCCATTGAGCAAATGATCATCGAAAATTGTTCTTTAAGGTCATCACTATGCAATACAATTATATTTCTTGCGGATTTGCAGGCCAGTTTTAAATGATTCCAGATTGCGTAATTGTTTATTAGTTTTATGTTTAGATGTGATAATCCAAGTGATGTAATGCGTCTGTCAATAGCCAATTTAGTTCTTTGTGAGAACCTGCTACTTAGCAATGCTCGGGATGGAAGATATAGAAAAATCGATGAGTTGCAATTAGTGACTTCGGATATGATCATTTAGTTGCCTGTAATTTGATTTTAGTTTTAAAGTATGCAATGAATCCTTATTACAGTCAATAATGATCAATTTATTCTGAGGGCGGTTCAAAAACTGTGAATTTTCAAAATGGATTAAAATTTATCCTTATCAAGTCGATAGAGAATTAAATAAACCCCAAATTCAGGTTTATAGGGAATAAGTAGCCAACCGAGTTTTAAATTACACAATTAGTTGGGTTGTCCATTGCCGCTAGATCCTGTAGAAGAGCTGCCCTTACCTAAGATTTCGCTTCCGCTAACACCACTTCCGCTCTCATAGGAATTAATAGCGACAGAGCGAATTATGGTACTTTGGATGCTAAGATTGTTAATGGATGTTGCAGTATCGTTTGAGGCACTATATACAAGGGGGGAATTGTTTGTATAATCTTGTCCGCCTAACACAATTAAGCCGTTTGGATTAATAGCAACGGAGAAAATTTTGCCTTGATCAGTGCCAAGATTGAGGTTAATAGGTGTTATTGTTGTCCCTTCTGCTATATATGCTAGGGGAAAAGATTCAAACGAAAGACTAATAGTGTATCCACCCACTACAATTAAGTTGCTAGTGTGCAGAAAAAGAGGGGTCATTGAGGAAAGAGCAAAAAAAATCACGCCAATTTTGTTCACGAGTTTTTCCTTGGTTCGAATTATAGAGTATTCAAGTAAGGATATTTTCTCATAGAGAAATTGAGAGGGCTTTCGCATTATTTTCAAATCCCTTCTTTACTAAATAGGTGTTTATTGTTCTCTGATAGAGAAGTGTTAGCTTAAGTTCAGCGCTTGAACTTAGGTTAAGGCTAAGACCATCCAGTTTTTCTCTATAGAAGCGAGGCTCATCTTCAGAGAAACCAAAAGTATGTAGCGGGATTCTAATTTTTTCTTTTACTGTTACAACGCTATTAAATCGGTTTCTAAATTCAGAGACGGTTCTTGGGTTTGAAGCCTTTGAAGCATGGTTGCTAAAACAATCACGAGTAACATGGTAGGCATTCAGATCTCTATCCTTATGAGAAATTTGCGAGTGATAATCTGCTGAGGGTGGAAGCTCAACCATATAGGGACCAATATCGTAGGAATGTATTTTTAAGAAATAATCCTTTAGATCTGCAATTTTCATTGATTTAAGATCAATAAGACAATTGCGTAAAATGATTAGAGCTTCTGTTCGACACGACCTATTATCTGCTTGTCTTTGATCCCCGGAAATAAACATTTCAAAGTCAGTCTCTGTAAACCAAGTAACAAAGCTTTTATAAGTATCCTGATGGACACCAGGAGAACCTAAGGAATCAAGAAGAAGGACTTGTTTTCTACCGTCCTGAAAATTAAAAATCATTGGCAGTACATGCCCGCGCGCATGGAGTTGATAAATAATTCCAAAAGTTTGCTTAGCTTCTTTAAGGAATGTTTTTATCGTAGTCTCAAGTGAAAAATAATAGCATTGCTTAATGTGAATTTGATATTTAGTTAGGTATTTCCAGGTGAACCTTAGGATTAATAAATTATCAGGTAAAAATATTGTAGGAAATTCCTTAATTTTTTTACTTGATGAACTACCCCTTTCAAGACTTTGGGCAATCATTCCTGTAAAATCTAGGTATTTCAAATGGAGTAAAGTTCTTTCATAAATGGTAATTATTTCATTTATTCTAGCACGCGAAAATATCGTTATTCGATGATTTTCAGCTGTTTTTTCTTCACCGCATTCAGTTTGAAGTAATTTAACAGGGTTCATGGAAGGAGAAATCATATCGCAACTATTTATCTTATGTATGAATTTAAAATTAAATGATTTTAACAGCAGCCGAAAATAATTAACAAGATGTTTTCAAAATATTTCTGAGACATCTAAACCTGAATTTAAGGTGATGTGATGCTCAAAAATAGCTTTTTGCAGTATTGTACTTCAAAGATAGAAATCTCTGACTGGGTTTGTTCAAGTTCCTCAATTGTAGAGTAAGTGATTGTGAATTCTCTACTTCTCTTATTAAATATCCCTAGAGTAAATAGTTTGTGATCACTTCCTAAAATTCCGGCTAGATCAGCCTTAATCGTAAAACTTAAAAACGGTATGCTGAGTTTTTCAAGTTGCTTTTCAATACGAGATATAAGTTTAGTTAGAAGAAGGGTTTTATATCCAAAAATAAAAGCTTTTTCTTCGGAAGCTCCGCTGCTAAATTCAGGTGTTTCTAAAAAGCAAGGTATCTGTGACCCATGAATTATGCGATCCATAAATTCTCCGTTTTTTTTGCGAATAATTATGCTTGAACTTATGGTTATTTCATAGCTTAAAAATTATTTTTTTTGAGTCAAGAAGTTGCTCACAAGCTTGCTAAATTTAAATAAGGGTATTTCTTGCCCCTAAAACTCTCGATTTTTGAAACCTTCCCGTATAAAAATTGTCTTGTCCGTTATATTCTGCACGTGTATTAATCATATTAGTTTAGAAATACAAGAGCAGTATAAGAAAGATGAAACAAAAAAAATGGTGGATTTCTTTTGTTGCATTTATCTTGATTTGCTTGATTGTTCAGGTTATTGGAGGTTTTTGGACAAAGGAAACTGTCTTAACCTGGTATCCCAGATTAGTCAAGCCTTCATGGACACCTCCTGATTGGGTATTTGGTCCTGTTTGGTCTGGTCTCTATGTTATGATAGCAGTTTCAGGCTGGTTAGTTTTTCGAGTTAAGCATTCGCATTATCGAACACTAGCTCTTATTGTGTACGGTTCTCAGCTTGCTCTAAACTTTATATGGTCATTTCTTTTTTTCTCTTTATGCAGTCCTTTTTTAGGGTTAATTGATATCGTTTTGCTTTGGATATTAATCATGATGACAATCATCACGTTTTGGAGATTGAGTCCTATTGCAGCATATCTTTTGGTTCCCTATTTTTTTTGGGTTACATATGCTGTAGCTCTTAATTTTGAGATTTGGCTTCTCAACTAAGAGATTCAAATTTGGGGATTCCTGTTCTCTAAAATTTATATCAAATATAATTCAATTAATTAAGCTTTAAATTTACATAAATATGAGATATAATTGTTGGTAAATTTATATTTAAGAGGTTGTTATGTCAATTTTTGAAGCTAAGGGTTCTTTTGGTAAGGTCGTTTACGGCCCACTTTTTGGTGATGATAGACTTCCAGATGCAGCTTTAAAAGTGGGGATTTTAGGGTCTCTGGAGGTTCAAGTTCTTCGTTATGGGTCTCCGTATGTTCCTGAATTTTTTGGATTTACCGTAGATGACTTAGGACAGAAGGCGGTTATAATGGAACGAGTTCCTAGACAGTGTACTAAATCAATGATTCAATTAAATCCTTTAATTTTTCTCAGGGATATATTTTCCGCACTTGTAGATGTAAATAGAAGGTGTATGCCTTATGAAGGAATTGTCCATCGAGATTTAAAGCTCCAAAATATTGGTTATGGCGCAGGTGGTAAAATAAAGATTTATGATTGGGGTTTATCTGTTCCTATTATCTCTGATGGTCTTGAGGTAAAAGCATATAAATTGGCAGGGACTTTGCCTTACGCTCCGCCTGAGGCGTTTATTGAAGGTTATATTACTACGTCAAAATTTGACTCATGGAGCATTGGTGTAATGGTGTTTCAAGCTATTTCAGATGAGGTGTTTCCAATTAGTTATGCTCAGACAGTGGATGGCCGTATTAAATGCAAAAAAATGTTTAGACATCTTGCTGCAAGCATTAGTATGCCGGATTCTACAATTGCCACTTATTTTTCTAAGAGGGTTAATACATTAAAGCATAAATTTCATACACACGTTGAAGTTTTAGAGATTGTGTCGCAACTTCTTCAAATTAACCCGGATCATCGACTGGACTTAAATGAAGCATTATTAAAAGTTGAGGAATGCCTCAGCAGAAGAGGTGTTTATCGTTTATTTAATTCACATATTCATGACATGGGATTTGAATCAACATCTGATGATTTGCTGCATTCTTCCGACTTTGAATAATTTTTTGCGAGCTTATTGATTTTGGTTTGTATCAACTAGGAAGTTACTGTTATCAGCAAGAGACATGTAAGGTGTATGTTGCTTTTGACGTCTTCCAAAAGTATAGGTAAGCGCAATGCAGATGTTGGAAGAGTAGTTATTAGCGGGGTTGCCATTTTTATTGCGGGCGCCCATGTAGGCGGCATGTCCATTAATGCTTAGATAATCGGTTAGTGGGGCGCTCATTCTTGCGCCAACGATAAAAGTTCCGGGTAGACCTGTGCTATACATGAGAGATCTAATATAGGGCATTCCGGCCCAAATCATTGCGTAAGCATTGTTTTTAAAATAGTGGCAATAAAAAAGGTTTGCTTGGCTAATTGCGCGGAATTTGAGGGGAATTTCTGCTGATTCTTTGTGAGCATTATTGGTGAAAATGGTTCCCCATAGTCCAATTTCATTGCCTTGGATCGAATAACCTGTTTGTAAACGTGCTTGAGAAAGGTAGGGATTTACGGCAAATTCGCCGAAATTTACATTAAGCATGGCATCGTAAGATGCGCCTATATTAAATCCTGAAGAGCAGCTACTTTCTCTGGAAAAAGCGCCTGTTAGAAAAGCTTGTTGTTGGAGTCCAGATGAATCTTCAAAAGGTGTTGAACTTCTTCCCATCCAATCGTAGAGTCCGTAACTTCCGCCAAAATGCATGAAAAAAGTGTGGGTAAGGTCAGCTTTAAAATAGAGGCTTGTAAGCGCCCCCATATTGCCCTCCCAACTTCCTTCAGGTAAGCTTCTAAATTGATCAAAGGCAAGTGTAAAATTTCCTTCGAGTGGGAATGAGGAAGCATAACAATCAGGCAAACAAAGATCAGGCTTTGCTTCTTCAGCAGCAAGAAGTATAGAAAGCAAAGTAAAAGAGACAAGACATATTGCGCGCATAGACATAAAGTAAAATATTTTATAGAATTCAATCAATCTTTTTTTTAGAGGGCATTTGAAAAGTCTCTTTTTTTTCTGTTTTGATGCTTCCATTTATGCCAATGAGCCATTGCTTTCAAACATTAGACAGTTGACGTTTACTTCAATGGGTTTTGAGAAAGCAGGTGAGGCCTATTTTTCGCAAGATGGATTAAATCAACGGCAATTAACAAATAATTGTGCTCTAAACTGGGCTGCCTACTGGCATCCAAATGGTAGGTGGATTGCATACACGACATCCATTCATGGACATCATGCATACGAGATTTATATCATGGATATTGAGACAAAAAAAGAGTGTCGCGTTACTGATAATTCAAATTTTGATGGTTTACCTAGTTTTAGTTTAGATGAGAAAAAAATGCTTTGGACATCAAAGCGGAATGAAAATACGTGTCATGTGTATATGGCTGATTTTATAGAGGAAAACTTTGAAAAGGAACTTAGAAATGAATAAGATAATTTTATTTGTATCTCTTGCTATTTACGGAGTCTGCGATATTTCTCCTAATCAGACAGCGGATATCACACCTATTCTCACGCAACAATCATTACCTTTTACAGTAAGTCTTGTTTTGTCAGGCTTTCAACTTCCATCAGAAAGTTTAGATTCATACGGATTGCAATCGTTTGTCTCAGCAATTTATCAAGGAAAATGGCTTCTTTTAGCAGGAAGGACAAATGGACTTCATGGCTTTAGTAATACCAACGATAATTTTCCTCCCCGGTTACAAAACACAAGCGTATATGTAGTCGATCCAAGTAACGGGAGCGTAAGTGTCAGGTCATTAAAATCTGATTCAGCTGGCCTCAATCAATTCCAAATTGATACATTATCAGCAACTGCTTCACAGTATTATCAGGTGGGAAGCACACTCTATGTAGTGGGAGGCTATGGTGTTGATACACCTTCAGGGCAATTTAGTACTAAATCTACATTAACAGCAATCGATATACCCGCCATGATAAGTTGGGTTGAAAATGATAATTCTCACAAAAGTGCAGCTAATTGTATTCGTCAAACCTCACATCCTCTTCTTCAAGTAACAGGAGGATATTTAACTCAGGAAAATCCCCATCAGCCGTTCTTATTGATTTTTGGCCAGAATTTTACTGGATTTTATAATGGCGCTTCAAACGGGGTATATACGGAGCAAGTTAGAGCTTTTCAAATCATTGATAATGGAAGAACGCTCTATATTAAGCCGGCTCCTCAATATATTCCTAATCCCAATTACCGAAGAAGAGATTTAAGTGTCATTCCTATCATGCAAAAAGGTTCTCGCTCTTATGATTCAGCATACGTTGCCTTATCCGGAGTTTTTACCGAGGGAGGTGGCGTTTGGACCGTGCCTGTTACAATCAATATCGATGGGGCATCTTCTATGGCAGATCCTTTGGATCCAAATACGTTTAAGCAAGGTATGAATAACTATATTGCTCCCCATGCAGGCCTATTTTCTAAGAAAACCGGAGAAATGTTTACATTACTATTTGGTGGGCTTAGCTACCTTACTTACTCAGGTGGCAACTTTCAACCAGAACAGGAAATTCCTTTTATTAATAGCATTACGACAATAAAAATTGATTCAAAAGGAAATTTTAGTCAATATATTATGGATAATGAGTATCCTATCCTGACTTCTGACTTGGTGAATCCTGGCAATCAACTTTTATTTGGTGCATCCGCTAGATTTTTTCCAGCAACTAATTTGCCCGCATTTTCAAATACGGTATTTTCCTTTGATAGTCTTGGCTCATCTCCTGTTTTACTAGGATACATTGTCGGCGGAATTCAAAGTACAGTAGCCAACACAACCACCATAAATGAAACATCCGCATCACCTTATATTTTCTCCGTTATTTTACAACGCAACTAACTCTAGCAAAATTTGGGCTTAAGCTTGTCGGGAAGAAACTTTCCCGACAAGAAAAAAATTAGAATTTATCCGCATCGAATGAATGCTTAGTCTAAGAGTGATTCATAAATCACGATTTTTTAAGTAAGATATTCCCAAATTTGAATTAAGCGAAGTTGATGGCGAGGTCGAGTATCATTTCCACTAGATAAGGTAGATTCAAGAATTTTTTTTATAGGAAAAAGGAGGCAGATTTGTTAAATATACTGAGAGGGGTCCAAAAATGGGGGATTTTAGGTCAGAAAGCCTCAAATTTAAAGGTGGGAATTTATGAAGAAGAAAAAACCAATTTTTAAAAAACGATCAGTATATAAGATTTTAATGAATCCAATACCTATTTGTTGACTTTCAAGGGGGATTGTTCAAGGGAAGAGAGATGATTAAATACAAATGGATGATTTTAAGTTCTGTGGTTTGTTTATCGCTATTGAATTGTCAGGTTGCTGCTGATATTCATTCAAACATGCCTGATAGTCGGATGTTATTACCACCACAAGATGATACATTTGGCGCTTTTGTTACAGGTGGTTTTATATTAGAACAGGTGAGTATGTCAGGTTCTCAATATGCCTATACAAAAAATGGTAATGCGCTGGGATCGACGGCTCTTCCTGCAGCAGGTAGAGTGTTAGTGCCGACGTTTGATTTAAATTGGGGTTTTACAGGTGGAATCGCTTACTATTTTAAGAATAAGAATTGGAGCTTAAATTCAAGGTTTGATTGGCTTTCTGCAGCAGGAAAAGGGAGTGATATCGCAGGTTCTGGTACAAATGTTATTCCCATTAATATTTGGCGCGATCAATTTATCTCAGCACTTAGCGCAGATCTTGGTGTAGCAGGATATGGAAAATCTCATTTTGATGTTTCTTATTTTAATCTAAATATTGATCTCGATAGAGCTCTCTATATTGATAAGAATTTTACTCTGGAGCCAAATATGGGAGTAAAGCTTTCTTTCATTTATGATAAAGTCACTTCAACGTTTACAAATGATGGATCGGATGTTGTTTTATCAGCGATAACGGAGCTTGGCTCTAATACTTTAAAAAGGGTTCAAGATACCCGGTTTTGGGGAGTTGGACCTTCTATGGGGTTAAATTCCAATTGGGATATATATTGTGGTCTTTCCTTGTTTTTTGAAGGAACCACTTCAATTTTGCTAGGGTATTCGAATGCAGCAGATGATGTCTCCTATTCAGCATTTGCAAGTTCATCAACATCGAGTTCCACGCCAAATTTGCCTGTTTTTTCACCAACCTTCCAAACTCTCCTTGGATTGCAATATGAAAAAAGTTTCTTTCATGACAGTCAAAAACTCATGATACGATTAGGTTGGGATAGCTCCTTTTTCTGGAACCAGTGGAATCATATCAATACTGTAAGTGAATCTACCTTTAATAGTTCGCTTGATTCTTTCCAGCTAAAAGAAGGGGATACATTTGGGCTTACAGGACTATTGTTGAATCTTACATGGAATTTCTAATTTCAAAGCTCTAGCCCGCATTAATTGCGGAGTGATTCAATAGGCGGCTTTACTTGCCGCCTATTGTATATTTAGGGTCTAATTTAGTCTGCTTTTTATTTAAGACTTGCTTCTATTTCTGCTCTAAGGTGTTCTTTGTTAAAATCAGAATTTGATGCATAGAAAATATAGGCATCTCCTGTGATAAGTTCACTCGTATTCTCCACTATTTTTAAGCTGGATAACTTTACATTGTTTTCTGTAACTCTAAAAAGTACACAATATGAGATATCCAAATAGTGACCTCTATTCTTTAGAACAAAAGCTAAATTACTCAGATTTGATTTAAATGTTAGAGTTGATAGCATTGTAAAATCTATAGGAAGGTCTTTAAAATTAGATCTATATGCGGTAATTAGCGTTTTGATTCCTTTAACTGCTTGTGGCTTAGTTGCAATTGACGGGGCGCCTGCTATCGGAGCGGCAGTGGTACATCCACTTGCGCCACCTGTTATTGGAGTTACTGTGGGCAATCCAGTTAGACCGCCCCATGAATAATCGCCTCTTGGAGCAGTAGAGGCTGTCGGTAAAGATTCGTAGCGTAAAGCGCGTAATGGACGGGTGTAACTCATTTCTGTATTTAGAGCTAAAGCTAATATAGAAAGCTCATTGTCCTCTGCAAGCGCAGCTGCGGTTTTATTACGATAGTCAACTATTTTTGCATTCAATTTTGGACAGAGTCTTTTTAAGACGTTAACAACTTTTAAAGCAGATAGTTGTGCGGGAATCAAGGATGACTTATCTTCTCCTGCCGCTAAAACAATAGAGTGGAGCACTGTTTCGCCAAAGTCATTTTGCTCATTACAATGTTCTTTAAAGTGTGGAGCTAGGTTTAAAAATTTTTCTATCAATATTTCGTTTAAAGATTGAACAGCAATCATGAACAAATTATTTCCATCCGAATTAATCAGATAAGGATGCTTGGAGTCTGCAGGATTTAACTCGCCTGTAGCAAGTAGTCTTTCTGTATACGCATCAGCTAAAGGAATAGTTACTGTTTGTCTTGTTTTTACTTCTATCACTTTGCGTTTAGGTAAGGGTCTTGCTTCTGAACCCCAACCGAATCTTTTTGAAGGGGTGATATCAGGGGTGATTGCTTCAAATTTAGGAGCGCGGCTTTCTGCCAGTTCTAAATAAGCAAGTGCTACAGGTCGTGGTATAGTTTTAAATGGTTCTGAAACTTGAGAGATTCCGTCATAACGGGTTTCATCAGGAAGATTATAATTTAATCGTAAGAGGTACGTTGCGGGAAGTATTCTACTGCATATGATTGCGTGATCAAGTGCTGATTGATGAAGTCGATCTTTCTCAAAAGGATTCGCTCCTGCCTCTATCAATTTCTCTACAAAGTATGCATTCTCACTCTCTGCTGCAAGCATAAGAGCTGTAACGCCTGTTTCTGGATGTTTTCTATCAATCTGTCTTCCAACGCCCTGTTTGATACACCAATCAAATGAATTCTTTAAATTCAATGAAATGGAAGTCATTAATCCTGTATTGCCATCTCTATTTATGTAATGAATGTCTCCATTATAGGTGTTGAGAATGTCTAGATCATTGCTTTGGATTGCATCATAAAAGGCATCTATTAGGGCATCTCTTGATTCTTCTACTTCTGCAGTACCTGCAGATCCTGCACCAGCTGCTCCGCCAGAAGCGCCTCCTGCACTTAAAACTCTTTCATGTAAGCCAAACTTTTTTGTTATCATTGCCGAGTCGTTAGGTAGGGTGTATCTTGTTAGAAGGGTTCCTACAGGGGGTGACACATAGCTAGCAATATTTGGATGAGCCGCTAGAATGAATTGTTGGAGGAGGCAATGAAAAATTACAGGGAGAGATGCTGCTTGTTCAAAATTCGAAGCACATATTAAATCAAAACAAGTAAGTTGAACTGCTTGTCCTGGCTCTCTCTCAATTCTTGAATTAGGAAATTCTGGATCTGAACAAGTCTCTGGAGATACTTCTCTTCCTTCAATAAGCTCTCCTGGCACAGCTCTTAAAAGGCTTGCAGCTTTTCGTTTAGCAGTAGATTCAGGTCCTGCTACTAGGGAAGTTGTAGAAGATGGCGCGACCATGCCTTTTCCCGTTGGCGTTCCAAAATATCCTCCTAAAGGAAGAATGCCTCTAGTTCTATCTACTCTATCAGGATCTCGAACGGGAATTGTTAAACAAAAAAGACACGATTCAAAGGGTGAAGAGCCCGATGATTTTTTGGGTTCATCAGGTTCTGCAGCGCCAGATTTTGAGTCCATTTCAGTCTCATATGTTGTGTCATCCTCTTTTGGTTTAATGCCGCTATGAGAAAAATTTCCATTAGAATTTTGAATATGTATTTTTTTATTGGTTCCTGCTGGAACATAGCGCACAGTAATAGTTCCGTTTACATGAAATAGTACAGCAACCAAAGGTGAAGAGTAAGCTCGGATTTCCATATCAAATTCTGTTACAACCCCAACTTTTGCGGGAATAACAACACCTACATGTCGAACATCTATAGGTAGCGCCCTTGTGCCATCTTCAGGGAGTAGTAATCTTTTGATTGAAAAATAAGGATTTAATGACTGCTCTTGAACAAAATGGTTAGTCCTTCTAAGCATTTCAATAATTGGTGAAGAGTTATCTGCGTGAATTTTTGGATGAAAATCGGAAAAGTTATTTAGACCCATTAAAATAGCCTTTCCAGCATAGCCCGCATCGTTTAGTACCGTCAGAAAAACATCAGAAATGCCAGGACCATAAGAGCTTCCTTTGGCTCGATTCCAATCTACCCATTTTACAAGAGATTGCTGAAAAGAGCCTAATATAGTAAAAGGATTTGCTCTAATTTCGACTGGTAAACCTGGTAAAAATTCTGGTTTTTTTAATTTTTCAATAAGCATTTTTTGAGCGCTTAAATGGTTTTGCCTAAAAGTTTCGTTATTGAGATTTCTTATAAATTCTTCCATGACTGGATTTATGTCATCAGATGTCGCATAAAGTGTTTCATTAGTTTTTACAGCAGTTGATCCGGATGGAGCGCCGGCTCCTCCTCCCATTATAAAACCAATTGGAGTGGTCGTAGAAAGTGACATAATTACATCCTCATTTTTTGAAAAGTGACAAAATTATAAAGAAAATATACTTTAGTGTAAAGCAATTGTGTAGAGAATCAAAATGGGATGCTTTATACTAATCGTGTTACAAAACTTGATCAGTATAATTAGTGCCTAAGAGCTTGTCCCAAAACCTATAAAAGCAAATTAATACTTAAAAGAAACTTAATAAACATCGAGATTTTCAAAGTCAAAACATGACATACCTGAAGAATTTTATAGGAGAATGAATTATTCATAAAGAAAATTTAAAATCGGTTACGCTTACGGGGTCGGTTACGGTTACGTCTACTCG
>JACCDG011811688.1_pt1 | contig 74034 bp, 61 predicted proteins | sample 7442471 | NCBI WGS metagenome assembly JACCDG01 (sample SAMN15323444, study PRJNA562643) | freshwater metagenome | isolation source: river surface water | place: USA:Blue River Watershed | collected 2017-08-17 | reverse complement strand
GACCAAGGTCAAATTGCCCTCGGTCAGAATGCACTCGTGGCATTTATGTCATGGGGTGGAGCTAACTACGAAGATGCGATTATTCTCTCCGAAAGATTGGTAAAAAATAGTAAGTTTACAAGTATTTATATTACAGAATTCGTATGTAACGTTCGTGATACAAAACTCGGACCTGAAATCACTACTCGTGATATTCCAAACGTGGGTGAAAACAAATTGAAAGATTTGGATGAAGACGGTATCGTACGTGTTGGTGCAGAAGTTCGCGAAAACGATATTTTGGTTGGTAAAATTACACCAAAAGGTGAAACAGAACTCACTCCTGAAGAAAGATTACTTCGATCAATTTTTGCTGAAAAAGCTCGTGATGTGAAAGATACATCACTACGTCTTGAGCACGGAAAAAGAGGACGTATTGTGGGGGTCAAAATTTTCTCTCGTGATCAAGGCCACGTTCTCGAATCTGGAATCATAAAGAAAGTTGTTATTGAAATTGCACAGCTAAGAAATATTTCTATCGGAGACAAGCTCGCAGGACGTCACGGAAACAAAGGTGTTATCTCAACAATCTTACCAGAAGAAGAAATGCCATTTATGGCCGATGGTACACCTATCGATGTTATCCTTACACCACTTGGAGTTCCAAGTCGTATGAACCTCGGACAAATTCTTGAAATGCATTTAGGTTATGCTGCAAATACTCTCGGATATCAAGCTATCGTTCCACCATTCTGTTCTGCAACAGTTCCTGAAATCAAAGAAGAATTGGTAAAAGCTGGAATGCCAGAAAGTGGACGCATCACACTATACGATGGACGAACCGGAGATGCCTTTGACCAAGATATTGCTTTCGGGTATATGTACATCTTGAAACTTCACCACATGGTGGAAGACAAATTGCACATGCGTTCAATCGGTCCGTACTCACTTATCACTCAACAACCTCTTGGCGGTAAGGCTCAAGGTGGAGGACAAAGATTCGGAGAAATGGAGGTCTGGGCTCTGGAAGGTCACGGTGCCGCTCATACACTACGCGAAATGCTTACAATCAAGTCTGATGACATTATGGGTCGCTCTCAGACATTCGACGCTATTATAAAAGGTAATCCAATGGGAGAGCCGAACGTTCCCGCATCTTTCAATGTGCTTCTCAACTATTTGCGTGGATTGGCTCTGGATGTCGAACTTACAAAAGGAAATTACCTTAACAAATAATTCATCAAAATTAACATTATGAAAACAATCGATACAACAGATTTCAATTCAATTAGTTTAAAGCTCGCATCACCTGAGCGTATTCGCGAATGGTCATATGGGGAAGTCACAAAGCCTGAGACTATCAACTATCGTACAGGTCGCAGTGAAAGAAATGGTCTTTTTGATGAACGTATTTTCGGCCCAGAAAAAGATTACGAATGTTACTGTGGAAAATACCGACGTATCCGCTACAAGGATATCATTTGTGAAAAATGTGGAGTTGAAGTAACACGCTCTATTGTTCGCCGTGATCGTATGGGTCACATTGAGCTTGCATCTCCAGTAGCACACATCTGGTTCCTCCGTGGTGTTCCAAGTCGAATGTCAGTACTATTAAATATTACAGTTACAGATTTAGAAAAGGTAATTTACTTTGCTGGTTATATAATCACAAATGTTCACCAAGAGGAAAAGGAAACTGTAATAAAAAATCTTGAAAGTGAATTCAAAGCGAAGATAAAGAGTTCTCCAGATGAAGAATCAAAAGAAAAATTAAAGGATCTTTTGTCTAATACAAAAAGAGAAATTAATGAAATAGTTCCAGGTAAAGTCTTAAATGAAATATCATATCATCACTACAGTTTGAAATATGGTAGTTGTTTCGAAGCAAATATTGGTGCCGAAGCAATCTTCAATCTTTTCAAAACACTTAATCTTGAAAAGTTAAAGACAGAAACAGAGGCTTTGATTCCAAAAGCGAGCTCTCTTGAAAAAGAAAAATTAGAGAAAAGAATGTCTTTGATTCGCTCAATGCTTTACTCAAAAATTCGTCCAGAATGGATGTTCCTTACTGTTGTGCCTGTGATTCCACCAGCATTGCGACCTATGGTTGCACTTGATGGCGGACGTCACGCGACAAGTGATATCAATGACTTGTATCGCCGTGTTATCAATCGTAATAATCGTTTGAAGAAATTAAAGGAAATCGGTGCACCAGATGTTATCTTGCGTAACGAAAAGCGTATTTTGCAAGAAGCAGTGGATGCATTGATCGATAACTCTATCGCTAAGCAAAATGATTCTCAAGCGATTTCCCAATCACAAAAGCGTGCACTTAAATCTCTATCTGACAATTTGAAGAGTAAACAAGGTCTTTTCCGTCAGAACTTGCTCGGTAAGCGTGTGGACTACTCAGGAAGAAGTGTTATTGTGGTTGGTCCGCAATTGAAGCTAAATGAGTGTGGATTGCCAAAGCATATGGCATTGGAACTTTTCAAACCATTCGTAATTTCTAAAATTCTCGAAACAGAATTGGCGTTTAATATCCGTGGAGCAAATCGTCTTATTGAAGAAGGTGTTCCAGAAGTGTGGGCAATTCTCGAAGAAGTAATTAGGGGTAAATTCGTACTTCTAAACCGTGCTCCTACTCTGCACCGTCTCGGTATACAAGCTTTCAATCCAATAATGATTGAAGGTAATGCTATTCAAGTTCACCCTCTTGTATGTACTGGATTTAACGCCGACTTCGATGGAGACCAGATGGCTGTTTATGTACCACTTTCAGATGAAGCGCAAGCTGAAGCTCGAGATTATATGGCTTCAAATAAAAATCTTTTGAAACCTCAAGATGGAGCACCAATAGTCAACCCAAAAATGGACATAGTTCTTGGATGTTACTGGATGACGAAATTTGTCGACGGTGAAAAAGGGGAAGGAATGATATTTACTTCACCAAACCAAGCAATCACAGCATTCGATCTAAATGCTATTACTTTCCGTGCAAAGATTAAAGTTCTTGGAAGCGATAAGCCTAAATATAAAGTTTTTGATAGTAAAATTTTTGAGACAACAGTTGGTCGTCTTTTCTTCAATAGTATATTGCCAGAAGACTTCCCATATTTGAACGAAGAGATTACAGTCAAAAGAATGGTGATGCTCGTTGATGAACTGATAATGAGATATGGAATTGACGCAACTCCTAAAGTTCTTGATAAGATAAAAAGTTTTGGATATAGATACGCTACATATTCTGGTGTTACATGGGGAATAGACAATGTAAAAGTCCCTGAAGGAAAGAAAGATATTGTGGCAAAATCTCGCAAGGAAGAAAAGGTAATTTTGGAACAATGGAATGATGGTTTGCTTTCAGAAGAAGAAAAATACCAAAAAGTAATTGAAATCTGGGAACATGCAAAAAAGGATATTGAGAAGTTGATTCCAGCTACACTTGATATTCGTGGGTCAACATACGACCTTGTAACATCAGGAGCCCGCGGAAATATGGGGTCACTTGTACAAATGTGTGGAATGAAAGGTTTGATTGTTAATACTTCTGGTGCAACTCTAGACTTCCCAATTATTCCATCTTATGTAGAGGGATTGTCACCACTTGAATACTTCATCACAACTCACGGATCTCGAAAAGGTTTGGCCGATACTGCGCTTAACACTGCCAAAGCTGGATATCTTACAAGACGTCTTGTTGATGTTGCTCAAGATGTCGTTGTTACTGAAGAGGATTGTAAAACAAAAAATGGCAAAACAGTTCGTGCTGTAGAAGGAGTATTTGCTAAATATGTTCAAGGTAGAATTCTTTTGGCAGATGTTAAAGACAAAGAAGGAAAAGTTATTTACAAAAAAGGAGCATTAGTTGCAAAGGAAGACGCAAAGGCTATGGAAGTTGCTGGGGTTGAAGAAGCTCTTGTGCGCTCACCACTTACTTGCGAAACAGTACACGGAATTTGCCGAAATTGTTACGGACTTGATCTTGGACGCAATTGTCTTATTGAGCTTGGTCAAGCTGTTGGAATCATCGCTGCGCAAGCAATCGGTGAGCCAGGTACCCAGCTAACTCTTCGAACATTCCACGCTGGTGGAGTTGCGACAGTGGATATTACAACAGGTTTGCCTCGCGTGGAAGAAATCTTCGAGCGTCGCATACCAAAAAATCCTGCCATCGTTTCTCGTACAGATGGAGAAGTTTTGGAAATCGTAGACAATGGTAAAGAAAAGACAATCAAAGTTCTTTCAGATACTAAAGTTGATGGTAAGAGTAATGAAATAGAATATACAGTTGCATTCCGACGTCAACCGCTTGTAAAAGCTGGAAGCAAAATAAAGAAAGGTGATTTACTCACAGATGGATCAGCCGATATTAATGAAATTGTAAAATATGCCGATAAAGAGCGTGCCGAAGAGTACATCGTAAATGAAATCAACAAAGTTTATGACTTACAAAGTGCGTCCATTTCACGAAAGCATATTGAAATCATTATTCGTCAAATGTTCTCACGAAAGAAAATCAAAGATGCTGGGGATTCTACGTTCTCACCAGGAGAAATCGTCGAATCAATCGAGCTTATCGATGAGAATGAAAGAGTTCGTAAGGATAATGGTCAAGAAGCAAAGGCTGATACTATTGTTCTTGGAATTTCTGAAGTTTCACTCACTACGAAATCTTGGTTGTCAGCTGCCTCTTTCCAAAATACAAATCGTGTTTTGATAAATAATGCAATCCGTGGAGGTATAGACGAACTCCGAGGTCTTAAAGAAAATGTTATCATTGGTAATTTGATTCCAGCTGGAACTGGATTTGGAGCCAAGAAAATTAGCAGAGATATTCCATCTACTAAAGAGGATGATTCTTCTGGACTAGATGCTTAAACTTTATAAAACAGGATGTCTTCCCCTGTAGAAAACATTAAAGAGCGTTTATCTATTGTTGATGTTATTTCTTCGTATATCACACTTATCCCTTCGGGAGTAAACTATAAAGCCAAGTGTCCATTCCACAACGAAAAAACTCCTTCTTTTTTCATCTCAACAGAGAGGAATTCTTACTACTGTTTTGGTTGTAGTGCTAAAGGAGATATCTTTTCCTTTGTTCAGAATTTTGAAGGAGTTGATTTCAAGGGCGCATTGAAGACTCTGGCTGAACGTGCTGGCGTCCCGCTTGTCTACAATAATCAGGATCTAGATTCTAAAGATATCTTGTTTGAGATAATGGAGAAGGCAACTCTTTATTTTGAAACCCAATTTGCAAACACACCCACTGCACGGGCGTATCTAATCAGTCGTGGATTAAATGATGAAACAATTAAATCTTTTCGTGTAGGGTATGCACCTGATGGTTGGCGAAATTTGTCTGACCACTTAACAAAAATGGGCTATAAGCAAAAAGATCTTGATACTGTAGGGTTGATTAAAATTTCTGAAAAGGGAATGTATGATCGATTCCGTTCGAGAATTATGTTCCCAATTTCTGACTCAAGTGGGCGGGTTATTGCCTTTTCCGGTAGATTATTTGGCAAAGAGGATGATAAAGAAGCTAAATATTTGAATAGTCCGGATACCATTTTATTCAACAAATCTAACGTGTTATTTGGTATAGATAAAGCAAAACTTGATATCCGCAAGCGTGGGTATGCGATCATTGTTGAAGGTCAGATGGATCTATTGCTTTCGCATCAGGTAGGTTGCACTAACACTCTCGCTGTTTCAGGGACTGCTCTTGCTTCATCTGTGACTGATGCCGAGAATACGATCAACAATTTGGGCTTGATACGCAGGCTTTCGACCAATGTGATCTTTGCCTTTGATGGTGATTCTGCTGGGGTTCGGGCTGTTGGGCGTAGCGCACTGATCGCGTTATCGCTTGATATGCAGGTTAAAATTGCAGTTTTGCCTGAAGGGAAAGATCCTGCTGATGTGATTGCAAGCGATCAAAATGAATGGAAACGAATTCTAACAAATGCAAAACATATTGTGACATTTTATATAGATAGGATTTGCGATGAAACCCCGGACCAGAGGATTCGTGGGAGAAAAATTAGGGAAGTTGTATTCCCGTATATTAAGGTTTTAAAAAGTGCGATTGAGCAATCAGCTTATATAAAAGAAATTACAACAAAAACAAATATCCCCGAAAATGCAATTAATATTGATTTTGAATTGTTTAAAAAGGAACAACCCGTTCAAGTGCAAAATGAAAATAGTGATAAGTTTATTATCAAAGATAAATCCCGCCGGTCAAAAATTGAAGCAAGATTATTTGGAATTATTTTTAAACAGGAGGAAACCGCGGTCCCTGACGAAAATATAAAGAAGGTTGTTGATGAATTTAAAGATTTGGTTGGGGATGAAACTTACAATGAGCTCGTCAAAAATAACCTTCTACTTAAAGATATCCTCGCAATGGAGACGGAAATGTGGTATGGTAAGGAAATTAACACTATAACCTTGGATGTCTCAGAATTGGCTCTTAATTTAGCCGAAGATATATATCAAGAGAAGGCTGATAATATATTATATAAGATTTCTAAATATGACAAAGATACCCAGAAAAATGAGATAGAAGAGTGCTTAAAAGAATATCAACAAATTATTAATACAATACATTCCATTAAAAATCGTCGAACCAAATAGTAACTATAATTAATTTTTTATATGAAAAAAACAAAAATGAAGAAAAAAGTTGTTTCTAAAAATAAACTTTCAAAAAAGCCAAAAAAACTTATAAATAAAAAACCAAAAAAATTGATTAAAAAACCTCTGAAAAAAAAGAAAGCTGTAAAGATAAAAGCAAAAAAAGTAGTTAAAAAAGTCAGCGCAAAGAAAACAAAAACTCCAGTAGTAAAAAAATCACAATCCAGTAAGTCACCTTCAAAGTTAACAAATTTAGAGCGCAAGTCAGTAGAGCTCGAATCCAAGGCTTTAGAGATAATTGAAAAGGGTAAGAAGCGTGGGTTTATTACTTACGATGAGATTATTAAGACATTCCCAGATATTGAGACCAATATCTTATTCTTAGATGAACTTTATGAGAAACTGTCTGTTGCTGGGATTGATGTCCTAGAAGGAGGCAATTTACTCGATACAGAAGGTGTAGCGGAGAAGACTGCCCTTAAATACAGTAAAGAAAATCATACTTATGATTCGATCCAGATGTATTTGAAGGAAATTGGACAATACCCACTTATTGCTGCCGCAGAAGAAAAGAATTTAGCACGTAGGATTGAAAAAGGGGATTTGGAAGCAAAGAATCTATTGGCCCGAGCCAACTTACGCTTGGTTGTTTCTATTGCAAAAAAGTATGTAGGCCGTAGCTCTGATCTGACACTTCTTGATTTAATACAAGAAGGTAACTTAGGTTTATTTAAAGCAGTAGAGAAATTCGACTGGACCAAAGGTTATAAATTCTCAACATACGCCACATGGTGGATTCGCCAATCGATAACTCGTGCGTTGGCCGATCAATCCCGTACGATTCGTATCCCAGTGCACATGGTGGAAACAATTTCAAAATACAAGCAAGTTATGCGCCGTTTATCGCAAGATTTGGGCCGGGAACCATTGGCAGAAGAAATAGCAACAGAGATGAATCTTGATGTAGAGAAAATCCACATCATTGAGCAAATCAATCAGGAGACGGTATCACTCGAACAGCCAATAGGCGATGATGATGAGAAATCAACTCGTGGAGAATTTATTCCCGACGATAAAATATTGCGCCCGGACCAGGATGCATCTAGAAGAATTCTATCCGACCAAATCAAAGAAGTTCTCTCTGAACTTACTCCAAAGGAACGCCGAATTCTTGAATTGCGTTATGGGTTACTAGATGGTGTTCAGCATACTCTCGAAGAGGTTGGAAGTGATTTTGGTGTCACACGCGAACGTATTCGTCAGATCGAAGCCAAAGTTCATGAAAAACTTCGTCACAATGAAAAAATATCTCGATTAAAAAATTATTTTGACTAAATTAAAAAACTCCGGATAAATCCGGAGTTTTTTAATACTTAATTTATTTAGTGATTATTAAATCAAGTGCACGTAGTAAGCTTTTTTCATCAGCACCACTTACAGGGATTTTTCTTCCATCTTTGGTGAGGATAATACTATGAGGAGTTCCTTGTACTCCAGCTCTTACTCCATCTTGGTATTGCATTTCTACAACAAGATCAAATGTGTCCTTGGACATACAGTCTTTGAATCCTTGTTTGCTAAGATTAATATTTTCAGCAAATGTGTAAAGTTGGCTTTCTGCTAGTCCATCGTTTGATGGGGTATTTTCAAAAATCATGTCTAGGTAACTCCAGAACGCATCATTTCCACCAAGTGATGCTGCACATTCAGTAGCTCGTGCTTCAATACGCGCTTTTGAGTGTAGCGAATCAAGAGGGAAATGTCTGTATACCCAAGCTACTTTACCAGGGTATTTTTCCATAACACCTTGGAGGGTTCGGTGGAAGTTTTTACAGAATGGGCATTCAAGGTCAGAATATTCAACGATAATAGCTTCTGCTGTGTTCACATCACCTCGGATGTGATCATTTACTGATACTGGTTGTATGTCTATTGAGTCGCTATCGATTTTCTGGAGAAGGGACGGTTTTTTAGCTTCTAGATCTGCACCTTTTTCGCGTGGCGGAGCGTTGGTTATTATAATACCCGCCATAATAAGGAACCCAGCTAGAACGATAGCCGCTGGAGTTGAAAGCTTTTTTTCATTATTATTGTTTTCCATATTTTAATTCTAGCATATATTTTATGCTTGTGCACAATGTTTACAAGGTGGTATAATGTAAGTATAAAGGTCTTATTAATTAAAAGTTTATTTATTAAAATATTATGATGTCATGTAATTGTGGAAATGGCACATGCACAAGTTGTAAAAGTTGTGGATGTGGTATGGGAGTAGTCCTTAATGTTCTCTTGATTATTGGAGGTCTTAACTGGGGTCTAGTAGGTGTAGGAATGCTTATGGATCAATCTTTAAATGTTGTAAACATGGTCCTTGGTTCAATGCCAATGATCGAAGCAATCATTTATGTTGTTGTTGGTCTCGCTGCAATACTCAAGATTTTTGGTTGCCCTTGTGCAAAGTGTAAAGCTTGTCGTTCAGGAGGGGCAACATCAGCAACTACTGGAACTGGAAATATGTAATTTGATTTTGTTTTACAAAAAACGCCCAAATCTTCTCTATCAGATTCGGGTGTTTTTTTGTTGAAAAAAGGCTCAAAATATGATAATATTGGCGAATATGCCTTTTTTTCTAATACTTTTTTACCTACTTTCTTTCCTTGCGGTTTATGTGCAAGTTTTTCTACTCGTAACATTTTTCGAGAATCGTAGACGCATATTTATTCGTAGTGACAAAATAAACTTAGATGTCTATCCAACGGTCACTATTATCGTTCCTTGTTACAACGAAGAGAAGGTAATCTCGCTAACAGTTGATTCATTACTTGGCCTTGACTATCCACAAGATAAGTTGAAAATTATAGTAGTCGATGATGGGTCCAAAGATAATAGTTGGGGAGTTGTACAAAAATACAAAAATAATCCGCAGATACTCTTACTTAAGAAAGAAAATGGTGGCAAGCATACTGCTCTTAATTTGGGCCTTCAGAATTCAACAAGTGAGTTTGTTGGGTGCTTAGATTCTGACTCATCAGTTCACCCAGAAGCGTTGAAAAGAATTATTACTTATTTTGACAATACAGATGTTATGGCTGTTGCCCCATCTATTATTGTGCGTGACCCTAAAAATATTCTTCAATATGCTCAGCGTGCAGAGTATGACATGGCCCACTATACCAAGAAAATGCTTGCCTTTTTAAAGGGGATACATGTGACTCCAGGCCCCTTTTCAATTTTTCGTAAAAAGATATTTGATGTGATGGGTCCGTATCGTAAGGCGCATCATACCGAAGATCAAGAAATTGCTTTGAGAATGCATAAGTACGGTTTTCGGATTGAACATTGTCCAGACGCATATGTCTATACGAGTGGACCTTCCACAATACCAAAATTATTTCGACAGAGAGTCAGATGGATTTATGGCTTTATTCAGAATGCTCGGGATTACAAGGAACTATTTTTCCGTCCACAATATGGAGCAATCGGAATGTTTACACTACCATCCGGTATAATTTCGATTTGCGGGACGATGTTTTTGCTTGTCTTTATGATCTACCAACTATACAATTTTATTGTTCGCAAGGTTATTCAGGTGAAAGTTACTGGGTTTGATTCGTTATCAAGTCTTCACTTATCTCTTGATCCATTTTTCATTAATACAAGGGCATTTTTATTCGTATCAATAATTTTATACTTATTAGTTATTGCGTCCCTGTTAAATGGAAGGAGAATGATTCATGGCAGAAAGATCCTTTCTTGGGATATATTTATCTTCATAATAGTGTATACTATGCTTGCTCCTTTTTGGCTTATAAAAGCTATATGGGGGGCTATTAGGTCCAAGGAACCCAGTTGGACAAGTGAGAGGGATTATGTACTTACTAATAAACAAAAAAATATATGAAAAATGATTGGAAAAAATATATAATAGTTCTTTTTATTACACTAGGTTTATTTGCGACAGCCGGAGGTTTGAGTAATTTCTTTGCAGATAAAAAGGTACAAGAAATGCGTGATATCCAAAACAAAATTGCAACTGATATCCTATCTTCAGAAACACAGTTTGCATTACTTTCTGAGCTTGCTTGTGACGAAGATGAAGGGGGAGAGAATCTTTCTGAAGAGTTAAATGACTTATCTGCAAAGATAGAGTATAGTGAACGCAATTTAAAAGGGAATGAAAGTGTTGTTGAGTTGAAGCGTTACTACTCAATACTTGAGATAAAAGATTATCTACTCACTAAAAAAATAAATCAAAAATGTGGTCAAAAATATATCCCTATATTGTATTTCTACACCACCGCGGACAATTGCACTGAGTGTACCAAGCAAGGGTATGTGTTAACAGAATTGCGCAACAAGTATCCAAATTTACGCGTCTATTCATTTGATTATAATTTAGACCTCTCAGCGCTTCGAGCCCTCCTTCATATCTATAAAATAGAAGATACCAAGCTACCAGCAATGGTTATTAATGGGAAGAAGGTAACCGGATTTCATACCGCAGAGGAAATTGAGAAAATAAATCCTGCCATAAAAAAGTTGCTCCCAAAAGAAACAGAAAAGATCAAGGAATAGGGCTTATTTGACATTAAAATTACACTCTGATAAGATAAAAATATGAGTAACCAATACAAAGCAATTATGATGGATATGATGCAAAACCCAAAATTCGAGGTTGCTTTTTGTACTGCATAAATTAAAAGACATATGAAATACAAAAAACAGCCTCGAATACAGGCTGTTTTTTGTTCTTTTGATTTATAAGTTCTTTAAAATTGTAAAAAATTAGACTATGACAAATATAATTATTATTTCCGATTGTTTTGACAACAACGCACGTGGCAGACAACTACTCCGCTACAAGGCACTCATTGATGGTGCAGACCTTACATTTATTGGATCAGAAAATGCGATCCAAGCTGCTGGAAATCTGGTGGATGCACTAGATTCATTACATCTATCCAAAAACAAAAAGGATAATATTTTTATAGTTAATGTTGCCTCTCGCGGTGACAATAAATATAAGAATGGAATTCCTTTTTGTTTCTCTGAAACAGAAAACGGTCTTATTATTGGTACGCCAAATTGCTTCTCACTTGCGCAAAAACTAGGCTTACTTACTAAAGTAAAAGAAACAGATGTCTTGGATGTTTGTAGACGGTTTTTACCGGAGGAGGAAGCATTAAGGATTTCTGAATCCCAGTTTCGGAGTTTTGAGTATCTTCCATTGTTAACTAAATGGTTGTATGAAGGAAAAGATATCCCAATTAAAGAGGAGAGAATCCTCGCATCTTTTAATGGGAATCTCATCTGGAACATTGATAATTTTGGGAACTGTAAGACCACCATTTTGAGTTCAGAGAGAAAAAAAATTAAGTTGGATTATTATCCTTTTAAAAAAATGCTCGCGAAGGTTCCTAATGACCTCCAAACTTATTTCGTGGAAGGGAGTTCCGGTTTTGGAAAAGAAAGATTTCTGGAATTGGTTGTACAAGGGAATAGGGCTGCGGTTTTGTCTGACCTGTCTCTGGGTACCAAGATCTAATTTTTTACACTAAAGACTAAAAAGCCACCATATAAATTTAAGGTGGCTTTTTATCTTGGAGCCGCTTCTCGGACTTGAACCGAGGACCTTCGCTTTACAAAAGCGTTGCTCTACCAACTGAGCTAAAGCGGCGTTGTTTTATTCTTCTGTCGAACTATCTTCTACCCCGTGATCTTCTTTTACCTTTTGTTTAACTCGCTTGATCTTGAACTTCAATTCATTCACAGCTCTCTTTGTAAAAGTCTTTATGTAGGAAGGGGGTTGTTGATTTTCACCTTCATTTTTAACCTTAGCATTCATCCGAGGCCAATGTTCTACTATCCACTTACGACTCTTGGCTACACATATCAGCCAATACTTCACCGTGGAAAGCACAATCGCCTGAACTATGTGCTTCAAAGAATATAGCATATATTTCTCAATTTTTCTACCAGAGACCGTCAGAGTAGGGATTTTGTTTTCTGTTGTTTTTAACCCCATCTTAAATTCCCAAGCACTATAATAAACAACTACAAAAGCAGATATTATAGAAATAAAAAATATTGTTATAAGAAGTGTCATATTTACGCAATAGATTCTCTTGAGAATTTTACCATAGAAGCTTTATTGTCAGCCAATAATTTACCAACAGTAACATCTGGATTTTTGATAAATGGTTGGTCGACAAGTGTTTGCTCTTTGAAGTAAGTATCAAGTTTACCTTGAAGCATTTTTTGTTTTATTTCCTCGGGTTTGTCTGAATTGGCTACATCCTTGGCAAACATTTCTTTTACACTCTCTTTTACACCTTCATTGATCTCATCACGAGTCATATATGCAGGTTTCATCGCTGCAATATGCATTGCTATATCCTTTGCCAATTCTTTTGTTCCACCCTCAAGTGATACAACAACCGCACTTTTTCCGCTGTGGACATAACTACCGATAGTAGAACCAATAATCTCTTCCACTTTACCGAGTTCCACATTTTCACCAACTTTTTGTACGATAGCATTTATCATATCAGGAGCTTCTGATTGCATTTTCTCTATACCATCGTTGAGTGCTATGTTAGCGAGGTTTTGAGCTAAATTTACAAAGTCGTCATTTTTAGCTACGAAGTCAGTCTCACAGTGAAGTGTTACAAGTACAGCCTTTGATTCATTTTGCACAACAGTAATCAAACCTTCGTGGGCTTCACGATCCTTCTTCTTCATTGCTATGTCGCTTGATTTCTTTTTTAAAATCAAGACTGCTTTTTCCATATCACCTTCAGCTTCAATAAGCGCATTTCGGCATTGCATAACAGAGATACCAGTTGCATCTCTTAATTCTTTTACTAGTTCACTAGTTATTTGTGTAGACATATAATTTTTAATTATTTTTCTCCTGCTAAACCATTTTTATAAGCTTGTGCAATTGTTTCGATAAAGAAAGTAATTGATGAAATAGATCCGTCATTGGCAACAATAGGGTATTCAACATCTTTTATATTACAATCAGTGTTTAAGAGGCCGATTACTGGGATTTTCATTTTATGAGCTTCTATTACTGCGATGTGTTCCTTTTTAGGGTCAATAACAAACATAACATCTGGAGCTTTGTTCATACCTGTGATACCTTCGAAATTTTTTGTCATATCTGCCATTTCTCGGTCGATCATCAATCTTTCCTTTTTTGTATATTTATCCAATCCTCCAGTCTCCTTTTGGACTCGTAAGTCAAGAAGCTTAGAAACTCTCTTTTTAATTTCTGGGAAATTTGTTAAAGCACCTCCAACCCAGCGTTCATTTACATACGGCATAGATAGGGCTAGCGCTGATGCTACTGTCGCTTGTTTGGCTTCCGCTTTTGTTCCAACAAAGATAATTGTTTTACCAGATTGAGCAAGGGAGGAAACATATTCTAGAACCTTCTTTAGTTGTTCCTCTGATTTTTCAATATTTATAATATCGATGCCACTTTTTGTAGCAAAGACGAAAGGTGCGGTTGTAGGATGACGACGGCTTTTTGAATATCCGAAATGTGCACCTGCTTTAAACATTTCGTCGATAAGACTTGAATGATTACTCATAATTGTTTTGGTTCGCTCTAAGAGCGACTTTAATTAATATAAAAGGGGACTAAACCTTTTAATACTCCGTTTTTAAGCATTTCAGCCTATTTACAAGGGTTTATTAATAAAAAAATCCCTCACGGAATACCCTCAGATAATACCAGAAAAACCCAGATTTTGCAACAAAATACGAATACACCCCAAACTTGACTTTTAAGGTGATTTTGTGTTAAAAAGAGGAAAATTTAAAAAACGATGAACATACTAGATCCAAAAACCCGACTCTTTTTAAGAGAACAATTACTGCGTAGCACTGATCAGAAAATTGTTAATGACATCAGTGTATTATTGGCTACCCACGATTTCTACAGCCAAATAAGTACTGAGTATCTCAAGATACCAGACTTGTCTCTTGAGGTTGAACCAACCAATGGACAATGGTACTCAAAACACGCGTTACAGATCTTTCCAGACGGACTTTCAGACAACATTGAAAAATTTGGTGCAGTGGGTAAACATGACGAGCCTACTCTTGCCTCAAGGGCGCTGCCTCTTGAGCTTAAAAAAGGAGGAACTTGTTTAGATTTTACTCCGAAAAACACAGACGTATTTTTTAAAAGTTTACCTCAGGTAATTCAAGTTTTTATCAGTAATCCCCAGTTACTGACAGAAATCAGTGTAAATGACAGGAGGTTCATGCTTCCTTTTATAAGCCAAACGAATGTAATCTATCATAAGCCTTCGCGCTTCATGGTTTATTGTTCAAGAAACTTTCAGACAGGGGCTCCTGGTCTTAAATTATACAAAATGTCTGCTGAAACTAAAGACAAGGTGATCTGGGATGCCAATGAAAAGCTGTCCCTGGTTTTCCATCAACCAGAAATGATTTTGTAATTTAGTACATCCAAAACTTAAAAGTTTTAACATCACAAAGACCTTCTACCTTTCCGCAAAAAATGAAAGGGGGGGTCTTTTTGCTTTATGCCTGGACAAAAATATTTATAAATTTATCAAAAAATTGAAATTGTAAAAAAAGCCCTTTTAGAGTAATATGGGTTTATGAGACAATCACAACTTTTTACAAAGACACAAAAGGAGGCACCTGCAGATGAGGTATCGCGGAATGCCGAGCTTTTGATACGAGCGGGCTTTATAAATAAGGAGATGGCGGGGGTTTATTCTTATCTGCCAATGGGGTTACGAGTAATGAATAGGATTCAAAGTATCATTCGTGAAGAAATGAATGCCATCGGTGGCCAAGAGATAACACTGACCGCTCTACAAGAAAAGGAGACTTGGGAGCCGACAAATCAATGGGATGATGCTCAGGTGGATGTCTGGTTTAAAACAAAATTAAAAAATGATACAGAGCTAGGTCTTGCTGTAACTCACGAAGCACCAATGACAAAGATGCTCAAAAATTTTATCCAATCATACAGAGATCTACCTCAATATGTGTATCAATTTCAAACAAAGTTCCGTAATGAACTTCGTGCAAAGAGTGGTATTATGCGCACTCGGGAATTTGTAATGAAAGATTTATATTCTTTTGATATCGATGAAAAAGCTCACAATGAATTTTATGAAAAAGCTAAAATGGCCTACAAAAATATTTTTAAACGCGTAGGTATTGATCATATTACATATCTTACATTCGCGTCGGGGGGGATGTTCGCGCCTTTTTCTCATGAATTCCAAACTCTTACAAGCTCTGGTGAAGACACAATTTTTGTTGATGAGTCAAAAGGCATTGCTGTGAATAAAGAAGTAAATAACGAAGAAGTTTTGGCAAAATTAGGAATTGATAAAAGTAAATTAGTCGAGCATCGTGCTGTTGAAGTGGGGAATATTTTTACACTAGGGACACGATTTTCAGATGCACTCGATTTAAAATATCAAACAGAAGACGGAGAAAAGAAGTCGGTATTTATGGGATCATACGGTATTGGTCCGGGGCGGTTGATGGGTACTATCGTAGAGACACTTTCAGATGATAAAGGTATTATTTGGCCTGAATCTGTAGCGCCATTCCATGTGCATCTATTAGCCCTCGGCGAAGATGAAGAGGTTGCAAAAAGTGCGGAATCTTTATATGTATATTTAAAAGAAAAGGGTGTCGAAGTGTTATTTGATGATCGCAAGGGTATGACTGCTGGAGAAAAATTTGCTGATGCTGACCTGTTGGGAATGCCGTACCGTGTGGTAGTATCAACCCGTAGTCTGAAAGATGGCGGATACGAAATAAAGAAACGTACAGAAGATAAAGGAAAAGTAGTCGGGAAAGAAGATTTGCTCAAAGAATTTTAAAAATTCTTTCTAGAAAGTAAACATATGTTCAAAAATTTTTACAAAACATTTTCAAATGATATTGGTATTGACTTGGGTACTGCAAATACTCTGGTTTATTTGAAGGGGCATGGAATTGTCATTAATGAGCCTTCTGTTGTTGTTGTAAATAATAAAACTGGGCAGATTGTAGCCGTTGGCGCCGAGGCCAAGCAGATGCTCGGTCGGACACCTGGTCACGTGCGGGCAGTGCGCCCTATTGTGGATGGGGTTATTTCTGATTTCGAAGTCACAGAAGAAATGCTTGCGTATCTAATAGGTAAAGCTGAAAAAATTTCAAAGAAATTTATCCGGCCAAGGGTCCTTGTTGGGGTTCCAACAGGAATTACAAATGTTGAGATTCGGGCGGTTCAAGATGCCGCCAAGAATGCTGGTGCTCGCGAAGTTCATATTATCGAAGAGCCGATGGCAGGGGCTATTGGGATTGCACTTCCTGTTAAAGATGCTGTAGGTTCTGTTGTGATTGATATTGGTGGTGGCACGACTGATGTCGCGGTGATATCACTTTCGGGAATTGTCCGTTCAAAAAACTTGAAGATCGCGGGGGATAAATTGAACAACGATATTGTGAATTATATGAAAGACGAGTTCAAGCTTTTGATTGGAGAAAAAACTGCAGAAAATGTAAAAGTTGCTATTGGCTCTGTTGTGGAAGGTGATTATATGGAGGCCGAAGTTCGTGGGAGAGATCTTGTGACGGGGTTACCTCGGGAAGTAATCGTGACAGATTCAGATATTCGGGAAGCTATCTTGCCTTCCGTCTTGCAATTAGTTGATGGGGTTCGTGAAGTATTGGAGACTACACCGCCTGAACTTCTTTCAGACATAATGCATCGCGGAGTAGTATTGATTGGTGGCGGAGCGTTGATTCGAGGCTTGGATACACTACTCCATCGTGTGATAAAGATTCCTATTTATATTGCCGAAGACCCTCTTACTGCAGTGGCTCGAGGCACAGGTGTTGCACTTGAAGAATTTGAAAATTATAAAGATGTTTTAGTAAGTACCAACAATGTCTTACCTCCAAGATAGAAAAAAATCTCATCAGAGAAAAAAGATTTGGATTACAGTTGTTGTGATTGCGACTGTGCTGATAATTTCTTTTTTGGGTGTATTTAAAAGTATGGATGGTTTTTTAAATATAATAGGACGTCCATTATGGAAAGCTGATAATACTATCGGGACACTAGCTACTAACTCGGGCTCAATTTTGAGTACAAAGAAATCTGTGTATCGGGAAAATAATTATTTGAAAGAAAAGCAAAAAGAAATTGAATTACGTCTGTCGGATTATGAAATTTTGAAAAAAGAAAATGAAGACCTAAAAGTTTTACTTGGGCGTATTCCGAAAGATGAGAATTTTATTTTAAGTACTATTTTAGTAAAGCCAAACCAATCTCCGTATGACACAATAATTATTGATATAGGAAAAGACAATAATATAATTTTAGGCACTCGGGTATTTGCAAATGGAGATATTCCAATAGGGGAAGTTAGAGAAGTATATGAGCGGACATCTCTAGTAGCACTCTTTTCAAGCCCAGGCGAGAAAATAAATGCTCAAATTGAAGGTTTGAATGCTCCTGTTGAAATCGTTGGCCGGGGAGGCGGAAATTTTGAAATGACTATTCCTCATGAAATGGAAGTAACTGCAGGTATGTATGTTGTTTTACCATCTTTTAATTCGAAAATTGTTGCAATTGTAGCGGATATTATCTCAGATGAACGTGATCCTTTGAGTAAAGTAATTTTACGATCTCCTGTTAATATTCAGGATCTCAAATGGGTTCAAGTCCAAAAATAAAGTGCAAAAATTTAATTTTAAAATTGAAAAAAAGTTAGAGGGGAACCTTGGGCGTGCTGGTGTAATTAATACTCCACATGGAGATATTCTAACACCGAGCTTTGTCACTGTTGCTACCAAGGCTAGCACCAAGGCTCTGACTCCCGAGCAGACACGTGATTGCGGTGTTCAAGTAGTGCTTGCAAATACATATCATTTATATCTACAACCTGGTGATGAATTGATTGCAAAGGCTGGAGGATTCGGCAAGTTTATGAATTGGCAGGGTCCAACTATGACTGATAGCGGTGGATTCCAAGTTTTCTCACTAGGAGTTGCTTACGGAAAAGAAATTTCGAAAGTAACTACAATTACCGACCCAAATTTTCTTATCCCAGAGCGCTCGATCGGGACAGAAGCGCCGCTTGCAAAAATTGGTAATGACGGAGTATCTTTCAAATCGCATCTTGATGGAAGTTTGCATTATATAACTCCCGAGAAATCAATCGAGATTCAGCACAATCTTGGTGCCGATATTATTTTCGCATTTGATGAATGCACAAGCCCAACAGAAAGTGAGCGTTATCAAAGTGAAGCACTTGATCGTACACACTCTTGGGCAAAAAGATCTTTAGAATTTCATAAATCCAAAAATACAGACCAAGCTTTATTTGGAATCGTGCAAGGTGGAAGGAGTGAAGAATTACGCAACAAATCTGCAAGTGTAATCGGTGCTATGGATTTCGATGGTTTTGGAATTGGCGGTAGCTTTGCAAAAGAGGATATGGAGACAGCGGTGAAATGGGTGAATGAAATTTTGCCTGAAGAAAAGCCAAGGCATCTACTAGGAATAGGCGAGCCGGAGGACCTTTTTATGGGAGTAGAAAATGGAGTAGATCTATTTGATTGTGTAGGGCCAACACGCATTGCTCGCAATGGAACAGTATTTACAAAAAATGGAAAAATAAATTTAATGAATGCAAAATTTGTAAATTTATTTGAACCAATTGAAAAAGATTGCAAATGTTACACTTGTAAAAATTATACATCAGCGTATCTTTCACATTTATTTAGAGCCAAAGAAATGGAAGCTGCAACATTAGCAACAATCCACAATTTATATTTTATTACAAAATTAGTAGCTGATATGCGCCAAGCAATTCTCGACGGAACTTTTCAAGAATTTAAAAATGAGTTTATGAAAAGCTATTTATAAATGATATACTTAAATGATTAGTAGTTCTATAATTAAAATTTATTTATGATATACATTGTACCTATAATAGTTTTACTTTTAATAATAGGTGTAGTCTTTTTTGTTGTTTCTTCAGTAAATAATAAAATACGGAAAGATGCCGATGCTCAATATTTAAACATGAGACAAATGCTTGGTGGTAATAAATGGAAAATGCCGATCAGTGGTCCTCATCGTGGAGCTAGGGTCTTATATTTTACAGGTACATTTATGGGCCGAGATGTCCGATGTGAATATCGAGGAGCTATAGCTCTATATCAAAAAACTAGTGAGGGTGGAATTTTAATAGTAAGTTCAAAACCACGCAACGTACCTAAAAAAACTCCCTTGTATACATTTTCATATACCCAATCTGTTATCTATAAAGATTATACTCTATATGACGATACTGTAAGCGTAGCAGTAGCTGATATGAATCTCTCCAATGAAAGGTGTAATGAAATTCTAGTAGACCTAAATCATGCCTGTGAAATGGTTGAGAGAGGTGAGTATCAATTAACCTAAAAATAGAGCATTGACAGTCATGCTATACTCTATTTATAGGGAGTAATTTTTATATGCAAAATAAAGTTTTAAAATTAAAGAGTGAGTACAAGCCCGATGGTGACCAGCCCAAGGCTATTCGCTCGTTGGTGGAGGGTTTGGATAAAGGGATGAAAAAGCAGACCTTACTCGGGGCTACAGGTACTGGCAAGACTTTTACTATTGCCAATGTGATTGCAGAGCACAACAAGCCAACGCTTGTGATTGCTCATAACAAGACTCTGGCCGCGCAATTGGCGCAAGAATTCCGCGAATTTTTCCCGGATGCAGCGGTGCACTATTTCGTATCATATTACGACTTCTATCAACCCGAGGCTTATATGCCAACAACTGATACTTATATCGAGAAAGATGCGCAGATCAATAAAGAGATTGATCGTCTTCGCCATGCATCCACCCAAGCACTTCTTACGCGCAAAGATGTAATCATTGTGGCATCGGTATCGTGTATTTATGGATTGGGAGATCCAGATGAATACGAGAAGGTGAATATGAAATTCGAAAAGGGAATGAAGGCAGACAGATTAGACTTGATGAAGAAATTGATTGATGTGCACTTCGAGCGTACCAATGCCGATATTAATCCTGGGCAATTCCGATCCATCGGGCCCAAGATTGAAGTCATGCCAATCTCGGAAACTTTTGTATATCAAATCGAATTTACTGGTGGCAAGATTGATAAAATTTTGAGGGTGGACCCTGTGTCTTCTGTAATTCTTGGCGAGGAGAGTGCAGTATTTCTTTTCCCAGCAAAGCACTTTATCACAGACAAAGCTCAGAAGGAGAAAGCCTTCAAAGCAATCAAGGCTGAGCTTGCGAGCCAGCTCAAATTTTTTGAAAAAGAGGGCAAAGTATTGGAAGCCGAGCGTATTCGCCGGCGCACAAATTATGATTTGGCAATGATAAAAGAAGTGGGGTATTGCAATGGTATCGAAAATTATTCTCGACTATTTTCTGGCAAGAAGGCTGGCGAGCCACCCGAGACACTGCTCTCATATTTTAGAAATAATTTCCTGACAATTATTGATGAATCGCATGTCACTCTTCCACAGCTCGGTGGTATGTATAGCGCCGATCGTTCTCGCAAGCAAACTCTTGTCGACTTCGGCTTCCGTTTACCAAGCGCAAAAGATAATCGTCCACTCAAATATGAAGAATTCGAAGAGCGAGTAGGGCAGACAATCTATGTATCTGCTACACCATCAGACCGCGAGAAGGGAATGAGCGATCAGATTGTCGAGCAAATTATTCGCCCAACAGGATTGATAGACCCAGAGGTAATTATCAAGCCAGTGAGTGCTGATCAAAAAAAGTACGGTGGCCAAGTGCAAGATTTTATTTTGGAAACGGAGAAGACTATCAAGAAAGGCTTCCGTGTAATTGCGACAACTCTGACAAAAAGAATGGCCGAAGATTTAACACTTTATTTGAAAGATAAAGGTATCAAGGCCGAATATTTGCATAGCGAAATAAAAACAATTGAAAGAATTCAAATCCTGACACAATTCCGTAAAGGTGATTTCGATGTGATTGTGGGGGTGAATTTGCTCCGTGAAGGATTGGATTTGCCGGAAGTTGCATTGATTGGAATTCTCGATGCAGACAAAGAGGGCTTCTTGCGTAGCGAGACATCACTTATTCAGACGATTGGCCGTGCTGCTCGTAATGCCGAGGGTAGAGTAATTTTGTATGCAGATAAAATGACAGGCTCAATGGAGCGCGCAATAGGGGAAACTACTCGCCGAAGAAATATCCAACTTGTTTATAACAAAAAACACAAAATTACCCCGAAAACAATTCTGAAAAAGATTAATGACATTACTGAACAATTGGAAAGTACTCATGCAAAGGCTGTAAATGCCGAGCTCTCTATCGACATAGCATTATTTAAAAAGACTATGGAGAAAGAAAAAAAGAATGGAAAAATTTCCAAACTTTCTGATACAGAGCGAGAGAATGCTGTGTATGAAAAGATAATAAGCATAAAAGAAAAAGAAATGAAAAAGGTAGTAAAAGAGCTTGATTTCGAAACCGCAGCAATCCTCCGTGATGAAATAATGGTATTAAAAGAGAAAATTAAGTAAAAGAAAAGGCGGAGATAATTTCCCAGCCAAATCTATTATTTTTAGGAGCCTAAGAAAAAGGCTAAAATCTTCTCCACCACGTCTCCGACTTCTTCGGCAGTGTAGTGAGTAGGATTTTTCCACATTATGTACCCCAATACTATTGTTATTAGGGTTAAAATGGGTGCCATCCACGTCATTTTTCTAAAAGTTTCAGAATCGTTTTTTGGGTCGGGTTTTGTGTCTGCGTGAGTATGTGTGCTCATAGTGTTTTTAATTAAGGTTCAAATTAAGTTAATATTAAGATACTATTAATATACAGTTTTGTCAAATTCAAAATTAGTGGTATTATATACATAGTTAAATATTGATACATACCCAAACGAGCAATCGGTTGGGGAGTTGTTGTATTTATTCCCCTCGCTAGTACTATGGAGAGGGGCAGGGGTGAGGCAAATTTATATGAAAAAACACGAACCAATAGACAAAATTATAGTCAAAGGTGCACGGACGCACAATTTGAAAAATATAAATGTAGAAATGCCACGGAATAAAATGGTGGCTATTACTGGTATGTCAGGCTCGGGCAAATCATCTCTTGCTTTCGATACAATTTTCGCTGAAGGACAACGCCGATATGTAGAAAGTCTATCTGCATACGCTCGCCAATTTCTAAATCAAATGCCCAAGCCTGATGTAGACGAGATCACAGGTCTTTCACCAGCAATATCAATCGACCAGAAATCCCGCTCCAATAATCCACGCTCGACAGTAGCGACAATTACAGAAATATATGATTACTTGCGTGTATTGTATGCGCGTATTGGCCGGCCACATTGCCCACAATGCGGAGAAGAAATAAAAAGACTTTCAAATGAAGAAATCATAAATTTTATTCTCGATAAAGTTAAAAATTACGGAAAAGAAAATAAAAGGAAAGTAATGGGAGTCGAATGGAACGAAACCCCAATTACAATTTATAGTCCAGTAGTTCGCGGGCGTAAAGGGGAATACTATCAATTACTTTATGATTTACTCGGCAAAGGCTATCAGAAAGTACGATTAGATGGCGAGATGAAAAGCTTGCGCGACCGTATAGATATTTCAAAAACAAAACAACATGACATTGATGTACTTGTAGATTCTTTTCAGTTACATGAGTTCAAGGATAATGCTGATGACGCACGGATGAGATTGTCGGAAGCAGTTGAAAGAGCACTTTTGGAAAGTGAAGGATTGGTATTGGTGCAATTCGGAGACGAAAAGAAAAACTCAGATAGGGCGTCGAAAGAGAAGCAGAATCCTCGCGCTTTACCCTCTCTGCGGGGGCTCCGACACGACTCCGATTCTGCATCTCTTACGACGCCCGAAAATGCGTCTGAGTTTTTGCTTTCGGCGAAATTCGCATGTGCAAATGATGGATTCTCTTTCCCTGAAATCGAGCCACGACTATTCTCTTTCAATTCGCCATACGGTGCGTGCCCTGAGTGTAATGGATTAGGTAGCAAATATTTCGGCGGAGATGAAGCTTGTGAAGTGTGCAAAGGCGCGCGACTACGCGTAGAAGCACTACATGTTTATTTAGGAAAGAAGAATAAAGTAAATATTGTAAATATTACTGGTTTCTCTATAGAGCAAGCACAAAACTTTTTTTATGAATTAGAATTAACAGCTCAAGAAAAAGAAATTTCAAAAATCGTTATTAATGAAATCGATGCACGACTCCAATTCCTACTTAATGTTGGGTTGGATTATTTGTCGCTAAATCGTAAAGCCAATACGCTCTCTGGCGGAGAAAGTCAGCGTATACGCCTTGCCAGCCAATTGGGGAGCCGTTTGGTGGGTGCTTTGTATGTTCTCGACGAGCCGACGATTGGATTGCACCAGAGGGACAATGAGCGCCTTATACGGACACTCGAGGACCTACGGGACCTTGGTAATACGATTATCGTAGTAGAGCACGACGAAGATACAATTTTTGCATCAGATTATATTATAGACATTGGGCCAAAGGCAGGGGTGCATGGCGGTCAAGTAATTGTGGCGGATTATTTGGATAAATTACTTACGGCCAAAACAAATCCTTCGAAATCTCGTACACTCGCATATTTACGCAACGAAGCTGTAATTCCCGTTCCAGAAAAACGACGTGAAAAAGATAAAGGCAGTTTGAAAATTGTCGGTGGTAAAGTTTTTAATATTGATAATTTGAATGCCGAAGTTCCACTCGGCAAAATGGTTTCCATTACTGGCGTATCCGGCTCGGGCAAGAGTTCATTCATGTATGAGATTTTGTTCAAAAATTTGCAAGCACGACTTGAAAGAAAATTCCGTAGTGCAAAGACTTACAATTGCGCATCATTTACAGGCACTGAATATATTTCCCGTGCAATCCTTATAGATCAATCACCAATCGGGCGTACGCCACGATCCAATATTGCGACATATACAGGGAGCTTTACTCATATCCGAGATATTTTCGCGGCGAGCGATGAAGCGCGTTTGCGTGGGTGGAAGTCCAATAGATTTTCTTTTAATGTTAAAGGTGGGCGTTGCGAAGCTTGTGAAGGTAATGGCGAGATAGCTGTCGAAATGCACTTCTTACCGACTGTGTATGTGACTTGTGATGTGTGTATGGGCAAGCGTTTCGATAAAGAAACTTTGAAAGTAAAATATAAAAAGAAAAATATTTATGAAATTTTGCAAATGACTGTCGAAGATGCAGTTGTATTCTTCGAAGATATTCCTGCAATTTACGACAGAGTTAAAACATTGATGGATGTGGGTCTTGGATATGTCACACTAGGGCAGAGTGCGACAACACTTTCCGGCGGGGAAGCGCAACGTGTGAAAATATCTAGTGAGCTTTATCGTACGCATACAGAGAAGACAATTTATCTTCTCGATGAGCCGACAGTTGGACTCCACTATGATGATGTCGCGAAATTACTTGAGGTCTTAAATAAATTGGTAGATAAAGGCAATACGGTTGTATTGATTGAGCACAGTATGGATATAATCAAATCATCTGATTATGTTATAGACATCGGTCCAGAAGGTGGGATTGGTGGAGGCAAAATTGTAGCAAGTGGTACCCCAGAGCAAGTAGCCAATAATCCTAAATCGCATACTGGTAAATATTTGAAGAAAGTTCTTAGAAAAAAATAATTTCTAGATTATGAAAGTTCAATATATTAAAAAATTGAAATTGCCGGATAAGCCAGGGGTTTATATTTTCAAGGCTAAAACCAGAATCCTTTATATTGGCAAGGCTACATCTTTGCGCTCTCGGGTGCAGAGCTATTTTGGGCGGGACTTGATTGCGACTCGTGGGCCACTACTTGTCGATATGGTTACAAAAGCTGAAAAGATCGAATTCGTCGAGACAGATAGTGTTTTGGAAGCTTTGATATTGGAAGCGAATTTGATAAAAAAACATCAGCCGAAATATAATACAAAAGAGAAAGATAATAAAAGTTTCAATTATGTTTGTATTACAAAAGATAAAATTTCAAAGGTCTTAATCATTCGTGGGCGAAGTTTGGATAAAAGTCAATATAAAAAAGTATTTGGCCCATTCCCAAATGGTTTACAATTGCGTACAGCACTTAAAATTGTGCGCAGAATTTTCCCATTTTTTGATGATCAATCTAGTAAAAAGCAAAATGTGCAATTTTACAAACAACTCGCGCTTGTGCCAGCCGAGAATTACAAAAATAATTTAAAAAATTTAATTTTATTTTTTGAGGGCAAGAAAGGGAAAATTATCTCGGACTTAAAGAAAGAAATGAATGCTTGTGCGAAAAAAATGCAATTCGAACGTGCTAATGAAATTAAGAAACAAATTTTCGCACTTGAACATATAAATGATGTGGCTTTAATAAAAGAAGATATAGGATTTTCGCGGAATGAACAAAATTGGAGTCGTGTCGGAGCCCCCGGAGAGAGGGTTAAGCGCGACAATTTTGATTATTCCGCAAAATCCTTCAGAATTGAAGCTTATGATGTGGCGCATATGTCGGGGCAAAATATGGTGGGCGTGATGACTGTTGTTACAGATGGGGAACCAGAGAAGAGCGAATACAAGAAGTTTATAATCCGTACGCAAAAGAATTCGAATGATACAGGAGCATTAGAGGAAATACTTTCCCGAAGATTCAGGCATACCGAATGGGGATTGCCAAATTTGGTAGTTGTAGATGGTAGTACAGCACAGGTAAATGTCGCCAAGCAAGTGCTCAGTCGCTACCAATTTGGTATTCCAATAGTTGGTGTTGTAAAAGATGAGCGCCACAAACCAAAGGCAATATTGGGTAATGAGCAAATAATTAAAAAATACAAAAAATCAATCTTGCTCGCAAATAGTGAGGCGCATCGATTTGCAATTACATTCTATAGACAAAAAAGTCGCAAGAATATGCTAAAATAAGAGCATGATACGAGTTGGAGTTTTGCGTGGGGGACCAAGTAGGGAATATGATGTTTCTTTGAAAACCGGGGCAGAAGTCCTTTCGGTTTTGCGCGCGGAAAACATGCAAGACAATTACAAGGCGATAGATATTCTAGTGGACAAAAATGGCGCGTGGCATGTAAATGGATTACCAACTAATCTTGAGAAGATTCATACGATGGTAGATGTAATTTGGAATGCACTTCATGGATCTTATGGTGAAGATGGCAAAGTTCAGCAGGAACTTGATCAGTGGTCTATTCCGTATACAGGTTCTGGGGCTTTTGCCTCAGCTTTGGGTATGCACAAACTTTTAGCAAAGAATGAATTTGCAAAATACAACTTCCAAACCCCTGCTTGTATAGTTGTGCCAGACTGGCGAACTTCCAATACAGATTTATCACGGCGTGAGTATATGCATTTTTTCGCAGTTGAAACTTTCAAGAAAATGCCCCCATTTTGGGTGGTCAAGCCAGTATCTTCAGGTTCTTCGGATAGAGTTTTCCTTTGTAGCACTGTTCCCAAACTAGAAGAGGCATTAATGATTATATCTGAACATGAGGGGGACATAATGATAGAAGAGCATATCGCGGGGCAGGAAATTAGCGTAAATGTTATAGAGGGTTTTCGTGGACAAAAATTTTATCACACACCTCCTTTAGAAATATTAAAACCGCGTAATAGTGTATATGGTTTTGAGGATAAATACATTAAACCTCTACCGAAAGTCATTGGGCGATTCCTGGATTCCGATAAAGAAAAAATAATCAACACAGCCTTTGGGGTGCATCAAAATTTAGGCTTAGATCATTATTCAAAAATAGATATGATACTTCACCCAAGGAAGGGTGTATATGTATTAGAGATAGATACATTGCCTACTTTAGCCGAGAATTCTTTATTGAAGGATGGGCTTGATGCCGTGGGGATTAGCTCATCTGAGTTTGTAAAACATATAATTGGTTTAACTCTGAGAAGGTAACAATTTTGGTAGCTTTTTAAAAAATTGGGTATATACTTTATATGTGGGTTTATTAATTAAAGAAAATATTTATGGAAAAACATTATGTTTGTACTGGCGGATGCCGTGGGGTATCGAATACTCCTGGAGTGTGCCAAGCTGAAACTTGTGCGAGCCACGGCCATGATTTAGTAGAGTGTATGTGTAAAGATGGTATGCACAACAATTTTACCCCTTGCTCACATTGTGGCCAAATGTGTGGAGGTACTTGCCAGACTGCTTAGAGGGTAGGCTTTCTAAATAAAAAAATAGCACTTAGGTGCTGTTTTTTTATTTATCCACAGATAAATTTGTCCAATATAGTAAATAAATATATAATTATATTAATTAAGTATAAATTTATACTAAATTTTATTAAAATTAATATAATTTAACTATGGAAAATAGAAATGGTTTGAAAGATTTTTTGGAGATACCTTATGAGGAACTAGAAGCTTTAAATTTAAAGGCCTTGGCCCGTTCCGAGAGCGCAAGTGACATAGAGCTCGAGAAAGAATATCGAAACTATCTCTCGAAAGAAAAAAGGATTAAAGCAGTGACACTTTGCTTTACTGATCTTGAGGGCCGATTTCATATGTTAGATTATGATAAAAAATTCTTACTTGATTCTGCGGATAATCTGACTTTTGATGGTTCATCAATACGTGGGTTTAGTCAGCAACATGAATCCGATTTACGCTTAGAGATTGATTGGGGAAGTATCAGGTGGCTTCCGTCTGATATTTTTGGTCCTGGAAAAGTTATGATGTTTGTGGATGTTTTAGACCGCAATCACAAGCCGTATGTGTCAGATTTTCGAGGTCAGCTTAAGTTATACAAAAATAATTTAAAGAAAAATGAGGGGATTACCGTTTTTGCATCTGCGGAAGTAGAAGGCTTTCTTGTTGATGGAATTAATGCTGAGCAGGAATATCAGAAAACTCTGGAATTTAATTTTATTTCAACTGGTGGATATTACCATTCACTTCCACTCGATAGGTTGCGTCAATTTATTGATAGAGCGGCAGAAGCACAACGTGCAATGGGATTCAAAAACGAGAAGGACCACCCAGAGGTTGCACCATCACAATTTGAAATGAATTTTTCTTACAGTGATGTCCTTAGAGCAGCAGACAATATTGCAATTTATAAATTGCTTTGCCGGCAAGTTGCAAATAGTCTTGGAATGACAGCGACATTTTTACCAAAACCTTTTATCGGAATCAACGGATCCGGGATGCACACAAATATTTCATTTGCAAAAAATGGCAAAAATATCTTTTATAGCGCCAAAGGCAAAGATGGATTGTCAGATATTGCGTGGGATTTTGTCTCACGAACACTCAATCATGCTCCAGAGACTTGTCTTGTTTTCAACTCAAGCGTGAATTCCTACCGCAGACTGGATCCTCACTTTGAAGCACCAAATCAGATTAAAGTTTCTCCAATTGATCGAGGATCTATGATTCGCATTCCTATGGGCAACGAGCGATCTACCCGTGTGGAAATTCGTTCCATTGCACCAGATGCTAATCCTTATCTCGTTATTTATACAATAATTCGTACAGGTTTAGAGGGGAAGAAACTGGTAAAAGATAAAGACAAGCGCGACCGGCTAAGATTTTTGCCAGATAATATCAATGATGCAATTAAGCTCTTTAAGGCAAGTGATTTTATTGGTAAAATTCTTAATGTTGTAAATCAAGAAAAGTATACAGATTATAAACAAGCGGTGGCAGATAGGAGCCCGAAAGCGTTAGGTGCACTAATTAAACCCTCTGAAATTATCTATCACCACGAAGTTACCAACCAAGTGCTATGGAATAAATTCTAGGTCCTATTGTTCCATAGTAAGTCTAGATTTTTGGAGTTTATTTCCTCACTCATTCTTTGCTTGAAATATTGTCTCATTGGTAAAGAAAAATCTAAATAGGACCACCTTTCTAGCCAAGGTTGTTTGCCAATCCTTTTTCGTGTTTCTTCTTTATCAAAACAAATTTCATTAAAATCAACTAAGATTAATTCCCCTTTAGAGTTGTAGCCATTATTTTGGGTACTTTTGTATACATTTTCATCAAATCCATATTTCCAAAATTCTTTAATTAAAAGAATAAAATCTTCCACCATAATCTTTTGGTCCTCCTCCTTTGTTTTTTTTAATAAATCTTTTATGATCACCACCTTGTCCTGTTCGTAATTTATGTCGTTGAGGAATTTTGGGTTACCGATTATATTTTTATCTTTCAAACGTGAAAGAATTCCATGATAGACATTAGGGATATCTTTTAGTATTTTATTGGCCTTTATGCACTCTTGAAGTCCTTCTTTTTTATGTGATATGTGTATGAATAAAATAAAAAAGAAAAACCGAAACGAACTTTTCTTTTTTTTCAAGACGCGTCCATTTCCAATATCGTATACATTATAAAAGTATCCTTCACCAATTTTCTTCATTTTCCTTATAGTTAAATTAAACTATAAGTCTTTTGCAAAAAGTCTTATAGTACAAAATTTAGATGATTTCTTGTTCTTCTACAAATTTGGTAAACTTTTCTTTATCTTCTGGGAAGGGGATACTATTCAAAGCTTTAGCAAATAGTTCTACCGCACGTTCCATATATTTTTTATTAATTTCGTCTTCGTCTATATTACCTTCAGTGGTATTATAAAGTTCAGCGAGTTGTACTTCACGCCATTTTAAAAAGACATTTTTGCAATGTAGATCATTCCACTTTGCTTGAGAAACAAGAGTTATAATCTCTTCTTCGAGGGTTTGTTCGCTCTCTTTGGATGTAGAAAATCCCGGTGTGTCTCCACTAGTATCTCTAGTTGATTTTGGGATATTATCAAAATTATTTTCTTGCATAAATTTGTGGACCGTACAGGACTCGAACCTGCCACCCCCTCATTGCAAATGAGGTGCTCTACCAGATGAGCTAACGGCCCAATGAGCTATATATTACCTTATTTTACAATTTTTGCAAGCAGAAATATGAATCCTAATTTTTGGTTGCGATATGAAAATGAGGCGGATGTGATTCACTAGTGGTTAGTACTTTTTCATCCTTATCAATATCTATTAATGTCTCCATAAAGAGTGTTTCCACGGCTTTGTATAATAACTTGTTTTCTTTTTTGTCTAAGATCATAAATGTATTATCGGGTATGTAGATAAGATCAAATGCTTTTTTCTTAGGGAAATCCATAGCCAATCCAAATTCATGGGCCGAATAGTCACTCCCATTGGACATCTTTTTGTCTCGAATCAGACTTTCAATCCTAGGACGGATTTTCCATTTAGACTTATCAATACCTGCATCTATTATTTTCTGTTGAAACTTTAGAGCGATATCTTTTAGAACAGCAAATGCTTTGGGATGAAGAGCTAAATAAGATGGGTGATTGAAACCTTTGTATTCGTGCCCACCTTTCACGTTGAAACATCTCCAGAGATCGTTTACTTCTTCTATAGATGTCAGTTCGCCACCTTCTACTGCGTTCACTATTTGTCCTTCTGAAATATAGCGAGTAATCTTCCCCTCATCTCCATTTTTCTTAAACCAGCTTTTAAATCCAGATGATACGTAGTTTCTTTTTGGTAATTTGTTTTTTGTTTCTTCATTTGTTTTATCTATGTCTCCTCCGAAATTTTCATTTGGGAATAGTGTCTCACCTGCGACTTCTTGGAATTTTTTCAACTTATCACTGACATGTTTTTGGTTGTAAATAGAGCCATCAGGGAAAGTCAGACCTTCGATACCATCTTCTTGCATGCCCTCTATTCTTGAGTTTATTTTTGAGACCATATTAGGAATTTTCGATCCAGTGATTCCCGCTGCTGCGAGTACCGCTGTGACTTTAGCTGTTCTGGCCACAAATTCTCTTCTACTGATACTTGTCTTTCGTGCCCAGGTGTCTTTTTTCTTTAGTTGTTCCTGTGCGATACTCGCTACTAATCCAGCACCAACCCCTACTGCACCCGCTTCGACAGTGGACTGGAGCGTACTTTTAGGCTTTTCTGTTTCTTCTGCTTTATCTTTGTGCTCTATCTCTAATCCATATGAAGTCCCAAGATTTTCATTTAGGACTTCGCTTCCAGCAAGAACTTTGAACACATAATTTCTTGCGTGGGTTTTATAATCGGGGTCAAACTTTTTTTCTTTTGCAGTGTTTGCGAGAATGTAAAAAAGTCCTAACCCACTTCCATTATAATTTTTTGGTAGGTCATCCACTGAGGGATAAGTTTCTGTAAACTTTTTAAGAATTGTTGCCATGTTGCCTTGGCCTGCGTTGTACGCATTTACGGTCACTAGGGCTTTAAATATGTCACCTTCTTTTTTATCCAATTGAAATTGTGTGCATATATCATTCAGGGGAACGGCGCTTTCTGACTCTGTGAGATGCTTGTATACTTTCTCGTCTAAATACTTGAAACAAAAAGCGGTTTGCTTGACCAGGCTATTTTTAGTTTCGTTTAATTTTGTTTCATCTTTGTGTCCTTCGGTGTCATAGTAAGTACTTGGCATTATTTGCAGTATACCAAAAGCCCCAACGGAGCTTTTAAGACCATTGTTAAATTTAGTTTCTTCAGCGGCAATCCCAGGGATAAGATTGGCTATGTATGTACGCACTTCTGCTGGAATGTATTTACTTTTGTGATTCTTGAAATAGTTATTTAGATACTCATGACGACTGCACCCGTCACCGTTGATAACTTCTTTTTCGGCTAGCATTTTGAATGCGGTGTGTTCTCGGAATACTTCTTTGAACCCCTCAATATCCTTTTTGATTTCTTGATCGACGCCTCCTTCCTTCCTTTCATTTGTAGTTGTATCAATGGCTTCGTAAGCTAGTCCACCAGCACCAGCAGCTACCGCTTTGGTTATAAATTCACGTCTGTTCATATTTCCGAAGCTACCCATTTTTTCCATTCCCATAGATTAATTGTACTATAATTGATTGATAATACTAACTAGCATTTAAATTGTTGAATTATGATTTCACCCAATATTTTAAAAATATCAAAACATTGCTACCAAGGCTCCTTTAGCGGCAATGCTTAGTATGATTATTATACACCAGCCTATTATTGTAGCGAGTCGAGAATTTTTGTATTTACCCATAACCTTTTTACTACCACTTATATGCACAATACATACTAAAATAATTGGGGCAATTATTCCATTTAAAATTGCGGCGTAGATCAGAGCCTTGATAGGGTCAATGCCAATAAAATTTAAAATCATACCAATAACTACAGAAATAATTATCACCCCATAAAATGCGTGTGCATCGTGAAGCTTGCGATAAAGGCCTTCCTTCCAGCCAAAACTTTCTGAGACTGCATAGGATGCTGAGCCTGCCAAAACTGGTATTGCGAGCATCCCTGTCCCTATAATTCCAAGACTAAAAAGTAAATATGCAGCATTACCAGCAAAGGGTCGTAGGGCTTCAGCGGCATCGGTCGCTGTATTGATATTTGTAAGTCCATTTGAAAATAGAGTTGTGGCACATACTGCAATAATGAAGAACATTACCAAGTTTGAAAAGACCATACCCAAGCTGACATCAAATCGCATCTTTTTTATTTCTGTGTCTGTTGTTCCTTTACGTTCACTTGCGAGTATTTTACCTTTTGATATCTTTTCTTCGACCTCTTGAGATGTTTGCCAGAAGAAAAGGTAAGGGGAGATTGTAGTTCCAATGATAGCCGTTATGAGTAGTATTTGTTCTTTGGAAAAAGTTATTTGTGGGATTATTGCATTATTGATTATTTGGGTCCAATTCATTTTAATAATTAACCCTGTTGCGACATATGCTAAGAGCGACATAGCAAACCACTTCAAATACTTAACATATTTTTTATAAGAGATAAATATTTGTAATAAGAGGCAGACTATCCCAATAAAAATTATTAAAAAATAAAAATTAAACCAAGGGATAAGCATTTGTACTGCTTTGGCCATTGCGCCCAAGTTGGCTCCAATATTCACTGTGTTGGCCATAAAAAGTATCATTGTAATAAAATATAAGACTTTTTTTGAATACAAGCTTTTTATATTACTAGCTAATCCTCGGCCCGTTACAAGTGCAATACGTGCACACATTTCTTGGACCATGATCATCGCGGGGAGGAGCCATACTGAAAGCCAAATTAGGGCCGTGCCAAATTGTGCTCCTGCTTGTGAATAAGTAGCAATCCCAGATGGGTCATCATCCGAAGCTCCTGTTACAACCCCCGGGCCGATAGCTTTTAAATATCCAGCCTCGCTTTTGATGGTAGGAGGTTCGGATGCTTCAATTTTCATGCTTGTGTGTTGGTGAGTGAATTTTTCTAATAATTCAGAGGGGGCTTCTACAATCTCTTCTAAAAGATGTTCTTTTTTCATAGTTTATATTATAACACTTTTCTGAAATTGACATAGGGCATTTTTGGTGTATACTAAGTGAGAAATTTCATTTAACCCTTCAAAAATTAATTAATCACAACATGACAGACAGGACTAACCAAACAAACACAGAAAACGAAGTAACTGAAACAGCAAAGACAAATCCGAAACACAGATTTAAGGTGTCTTCTGAAAAGCATCCTTCATTTGTGGGAACTAAAATTGCAATTGCGCTTGAGACTGCAGTAAATTTAAACCGCAAAGACAATGATGTGTTTCCTATTGATTTAGGTCACCAAGATCTTTTTGCTGTTCGTGCTGGCGCAGGGAACCTTTACAATGAACTGGCTCAAGAAGAGCAGAAGGACATTGTGTCACATCACGCTTTTATTGAGTTAGTATCTGACGATACAGACAAGAAAAAGGTTAGATTTGCAATATGGAAGAGAATTAAATCTTCCAAAATACTGCGATAAGGTGTCTGCTGCTAACAGGGCTAGGCTTATTTTTATAAGTTTAGCTCTGTTTTTTTATTTATAATATTGCTACAATATAGCTACATGGCACTCAACAAGCCCAATAAAATTCAAATTATCAAATACGCTCCACCACCACCAGACTTGCCGATTCTGGGGTCCTTAGATCCGTCTGAGGTTTCATTTATTGGACGTACGAATTATGTTGCATCATTGGAAGAAAAAAAATTCTATTTTGGTATCAAGCGTGTTGACCGTAGACGTCATTTATATATTATTGGAAAGTCTGGAGTAGGTAAGTCAAAATTACAAGAGTTAATGGTCCGCCAGGATATCGCGTACAATCATGGAGTCTGTGTGATCGACCCTCACGGAGAATTTATCGATGATATATTGGAGTTTATTCCAGAGGAAAGAATTGAAGATGTGTGTATTATTGATCCGGGAGATGTGGATTTCCCTGCATCTTTCAATCCACTTGCCAATGTCGACCCGAATTTCAAACATCAATTGACTCAAGGTTTGATTGAAGTTTTGCGTAAGCAATTCGGTGCCAACTGGACGCCCCGACTTGAGCACGTCTTTCGTTTTACAACATTGGCGCTTCTTGATTATCCTCATGCGACAATGCGAGGAATGATCTCTATGCTTACCGATCGTAATTACCGTCAGAAAGTGGTGGAGTATATCGAGGACGATATGGTCAAAAGATTCTGGGCTATCGAATTTGCGGACTGGTCAGAAAAGTTCGATACTGATGCGATCATCCCGCTTGTTAACAAGCTCGGTCAATTCCTCTCCGACCCAATGCTTCGAAATATTTTCGGACAAAAGGAGAACAAGATTGATATTGAAGAGTTGATGAACAAAAAGAAGATCATCTTGATCAATCTTTCAAAAGGAAAAATCGGAGAAGAAAATTCCTCATTCTTCGGAGCGATGTTTATTACTAAAATTAAGCAGGCTGGTATGGCGCGTGCCAAAATGGCAGCGAAGGATCGCAATGACTTCTATCTATATGTAGACGAGTTCCAAAACATCGTGACCGACTCTTTTGAAAACCTTCTGTCCGAGGCTCGTAAATACGGGATTAATCTAACTTTAGCTCATCAATACGTTGGCCAGATATTACCAGTAGTCGAGCAAGCAGTACTTGGGAACGTGGGGTCTATTATTTCATTCCGTGTTGGAGGTGATGATGCTGTTAAACTCAAGCCGGAATTTGCCCCGATTTTCGATATCAAAGATATGATTAACTTGGGGATCGGAGAGTTTTTTATAAAAATGACAATTGATGGAGAAAGTTACGACCCATTCTCTGCTGAAACATTGCGTGTGTTAGCTCCCACTCATCCATCGTATCGCGATAGAGTGCTAGAAGCATCGAGGAGAAAATTTGCAATTCCAGCAGGGGAGGCTCAGAGATTGATTGAACAGGAAGAATCTACAATTGTTCGCAGTGCTCAAGAGAAGGCCGCGATTACTCGTGGAAAAAGAAGTGATGACGCGGAGGAGGAAGAAAGTAACATTCCGATTGTTGAAGATAAAGGTTCCGAACCATTAATTTAGATTCAAAAATATTATGGAAGAAACGATACATTTTTTTAATGATAATAAGCAAATTTCCGTGATAGTCCACGTTTTTTCTGTGATCGTGGGTATGGGCACCGCTATTGTATCCGACATTCTTTTCAATGTTTACATAAAGGATAAGAAAATAAACCCTACCGAAAATAATACTCTTGAAGTTTTGTCAAAAGTTATTTGGGTTAGTTTGTGGTTGATTGTTTTGTCTGGTATTGCAATATTTTTTTCTAACCCATCTATCTATTCGGCTTCGGATAAATTTCTTTTGAAAATGGTGATTGTAGGCTTTGTAATTATTAATGGATATCTTTTTGCTCAAGTGACTCACGGAGCATTAAGGAAAATTAATTTTACTGATACAAATTCTCATCACAAATATGTTCGTATCCGTCGGATGTCGTTTGCCTTTGGGGCTGTATCTGTGATCTCATGGCTATTGGCATTTGTGCTTGGTAGTATCAAATCAATACCGATATCATTTTGGCAAGGGCTAATCATATACGGAGCTTTGCTTGTAGTAGGGATTGTAGGTAGCCAAATAGTGGAGCGCATGATTGTAGGTAAAAAATAAATTTATGGAAACAAGAAATTGTCAGAATTGCAAAAAAGATTTTAGTATCGACACAGACGACTTTTCTTTTTATCAGAAAATGAAGGTCCCTGTACCTACATGGTGCCCATATTGTAGAATGGTACGTCGTCTAACATTTAGAAATGAGCGGAACTTATTTCGTCGAAAAGATGCACATACAGGTCTCGATTCTTTTTCAGGATTTCCTGCCGAAGCAAATTTAAATTCTTACGAAAATAGTTATTGGCATAGTGATGCTTGGGATCCAATGGATTATGGGGTAGATTATGATTTCTCAGTGTCATTTTTTAAACAATTTAGTGATCTATTCTCCAGAGTTCCATTACCAGCAAAATCATCGGCTGGGTTTATGATTAATTCAGATTATTGCAATGAGGCAGGAAGGCTCCGTAATGCATATTTATGCTTTGATTCAGACTTTGTTGAAAATTCTGCATATTTAGTTAAGGCAACAAATACAAAGGATACTTTTGACTCTCACGAAGTAATTGAAGATGAACTATGTTATGAAGATGTCATGGTGTATAAATCTTATAGGACATTATATTCACTTGATTGTGAGAGTTGTGTTGATGTATGGTTTTCTAAAGGATTGCGCGGATGTACGAATTGTTTCGGTTGTGTAAATCTACGAGGTAAATCGTATTGTTTTTTTAACGAGCAATTATCTCAGGAAGAATATAAGAAAAAAATAAGTGAATTAAACTTGGGGTCTCGTGCATCAATTGAAAAACTTCGAACAAAAGTTTTAGAATTTTGGCAGGAATTTCCAGTAAAATATTATCATGGAATAAGAAATCTAAATTGTACAGGTGATAGAATTAGTGATTCGAAAAATGTTCGGGATTCTGTATCCATTCAAGAAGGGGAAAATATGCGATACATACAGATCAGCGTTTTAAAAGCAGCTAATTCATATGATTGCGTGCAACTATTTATGGGCGTAGAAAATGCTTATGAATGCACAACTTGCGGAGAAGGCGCATATAATTTGAAATACTGTTTTAATTGTTGGGCAGAATCAAGAGATCTTGAATATTGTAGTTATTGTGTGGGCTCTGCAGATTGCTTTGGTTGTGTAGGACTTTCAAAAAAACAATACTGTATTTTTAATAAACAGTATACAAAAGATCAATACCTGGAATTACGTGAAAAAATTATAAAGCATATGGATGAAATGCCTTATTTAGATTCGCTACAAAGAGTTTATAAGTACGGAGAATTTTTCCCATCTGAATTTTCACCTCTTGCATACAATGAAAGCTTGGCTCAAGACTATGCTCCACTTAATATAGATGAAGCAAAGGCAAAGGGATTCTTGTGGCGCGAACCAAATATTCGAGAGTTTCAAACTACAATAAAAGGTTCTGAACTCCCTGATTTAATAAGTGACGTATCGGAGGATATTACCAAGGAAATTATAGCGTGCGTCGAGTGTAGACGAGCATATAGGATCGTCCCAATCGAATTACAATTTTATAGGCGTATTGGTATACCACTACCCGATAAATGCCACAACTGCAGATTTTTGGAGCGCTTCAAATTTATAAATAAACCTATGCTCTGGCATCGGGCTTGTATGAAAGAAGGTTGTAATAATGAGTTTGAAACAAGCTATAACCCTGAAAGGCCTGAGATTGTTTACTGCGAATCGTGTTACCAAAACGAAGTGGTATAAATTAAAAACAGCCCCCTTGTTATTCAAGTGTAGGGCTGTTTTCAATATTTTTTTTGCATCTTACTCCTAGATATCCGTGATATCTCAACTTGGAGATAAATTTAATGACGAGAGGTAAGAGTAAAAGAGTGCTCGTGGCCATAGAGATTACCGGGAAAAATTTTTCCGGTACTGTCCATATATTGTCGGTACTGATGAGCGTCAAGGTGCCTGCTACCCAAAATCCAAAGTATGGAAGCAGGTCACTTAGTGTTGGTTTCTTCCACATTTTTTCTAATTGTGGAAGAGATGCTGTTGCTACTGCGAGAGTGGAACAGATTACAGACCAATATGTATCTGCAAATTTCCAAACTATACAACAAATTGTAGCCAACAATACATACTTAATATCTTGCTTCAAGTCTTCTTTTTTAAAAGATACTTGTTTCTTTATCACAAGTATTAATGTAATGGTTAAGGAGCCTGAACAGTATCCAAACAATATTGCGTATGAATCGCCAGTATCTACTTGAGTCATAAGGAGAACGAACTCCAATATGAGCCACATTATCCAGCTCGTAGAATTTTGGCTTTTATCGTTGCTTTTGATAAGCTGATAAGCTAAAACAACGTGTGCTAAAAGGGCAATAATAAATATCACCCAGTCCATTTGTTCCATATCTAGGAACGATGCTGTGAGTGAATTTATTATTTTCATGTTTTTTTCCTTTCCCTCTTTTTACACTATTTTGGCATACATGTCAAAGACGCTGTTATAGCTTTCATAAATTACATATTATTTGTATAATAGGCTCAAGATATGGAAACCCCAATCCCGTACAACAAAGATATAACATATTTTGGCAAAACGAATTTTCGCAACCATTCGCAGGTTTTTGGTATTAAGCGCAAAGACCGTCGTCAGCATATGTATATACTCGGAAAGTCTGGTAGCGGTAAATCTGTACTACTCTCGAATTTGATTGCCCAAAATATTCAAAATGGTGATGGTATTTGCGTTGTTGATCCACACGGAGAACTTGTGGAGGAAGTCTTACACCTGATTCCAGATCATCGCGTAAAGGATGTTATATATTTCAATCCGGCTGATTCGGAATTCCACGTCGGATTCAATGTTATTCAACTCGATGATCCAAAGTACAAACACTTAGTAGCATCTGGGTTGATGGGAATTTTCACAAAGATTTGGGCAAATGCGTGGAGCTCTCGTATGGAATACATTCTCAACAATGCAATTCTTGCCCTTCTTGATACCCCTGGTACAACACTTCTTGGAATCCCTCGAATGCTCGTGGACAAAGATTACCGCCAAATGGTGATTGGAAATTTAAAGGATCCAGTTGTGAAGGCTTTCTGGGTTCACGAATATGAACAATGGCGTGACCAGTTTCGTAATGAAGCTATTGCTCCGATTCAAAACAAAGTTGGGCAATTTCTATCGACTTCCATTATTCGTAATGTTGTTGGGCAGGAAAAATCTACGATAAATATTTTCGATATAATGAATGAAGGCAAGATATTCCTTGTGAATGTTTCCAAAGGGCGTGTTGGTGAAGACAACTCTGCCTTGCTCGGGGGCATGATTATTACCAAGATTCAGCTAGCCGCGATGGAGCGTGTGCGTATCCCTGAAAATGAACGTAAAGATTTCTATCTGTATGTCGACGAATTCCAGAACTTTGCGACAGACTCATTTGCTAATATTCTTTCAGAGGCTCGTAAATATAGACTTAATCTGATTGTTGCGCATCAGTATACAGCGCAATTAGCCACAAAAGACAGCACCGCAGTTCGTGATGCGGTGTTTGGAAACGTGGGGACAATGGTAATTTTTCGTGTTGGTGCCGATGACGCTGAATTTTTAGAAAAGGAATTTGAACCTGAATTTACAGCTCAAGATTTAGTTAATTTACCTAACTTTCATGTTTATCTAAAATTAATGATTGATGGAATTACTAGCCGTCCTTTCTCTGCAACTACTTTACCTCCAATTAAAATTGATATTGATGCAAATGTAAAAGATAAAATTATTGAATCTTCACGTAGGTTATACACAAGAAGTCGTGAAGAGGTAGAAGGGGAAATTTTGCGTTGGAGTGGAATGTTGCAAAATCCTAGTGGCTCAATGGAAGGGAAGTTCCCCGCTGTCTGTGACTCTTGTCAAAAGAATGTTTTTGTTCCGTTTGAACCATTACCAGGTAGGCCTGTGTACTGTAAAGATTGTATGGCGAAAATAAAGTCTGGTGAAATCAAACCTGCACGTGGATATATTACTCCCAAAGCTGAACGTACCGAAAAGCAGGCTGGGGCACCACTAGCCGCTCTAGGTATTGAATTTACTGTTGATACTAAAAGTCCAGCTTCAAATAATTTCCAATACAAGAATTCTTCTCAAGCACCACAATTTGTGGACAAAAAAGTTTTTCCAAAGAAAAAAAGTGCGCCATCTCCATTGTTAAAAGACTTGTTAAATAAAATTGAAGTAGACAAGCCAGCCCAAAATTTTAATGCTGAGCTTGAAGTTAAAAAGGTTGTACCTACACCAATCTCTCTATCTTCACTTAAAAAGCCAGAACATGAAGTTAAAAATATTCAAAATAAGACAAATTTTGTTACAGGGAAAGATGTTACTCCTGAAAAGATGAGTGACTTAAAAAGCGCACTCTCTAGTGTTCTAGCCAAGGTGGAACCAGAAGTTAAAAAAGAAGAAGTCCCAACAACCCCATTGCCGATTCACGCCTCAACCCCAACCCCAACCCCAACTCCAGTCCCACCTCCACTTCCAACTCCAACAACCCCGGAGCCTGTGCCAGTACCTAAGCCCCCTTTGACTCAAAGTTCGGATAATGTATCCACTTGGCAGAAAAAATCTGCGGAGAAAGAAGTCCCTGAAGATGTTTTACTTAAAGTTCTTGAATAAATATTTGTATAAAATTTATCAATAATAAAAAGTAAAATTAAATGAAAAAAATATTTTATCTACTAATTATTTTGTTTTATATAGGCTTTTTTATTCCAAGTTTTGCGCGGGCCGATATTAGTATTACAGAAGTAATGTATGATGTAGATGGCACAGATACAGAGCGCGAATGGCTTGAAGTTTATAATTCTGGGCCTAATCCTGTTGACTTGTCTTCTTGGTATTTTTTTTCTGATAATACTAAACATACATTAGTACCTATCTCTTCAGGGGTTATTGGTGTGGGTGAATATGGAGTTATAGTGCAGAATGCGGATAATTTCAAAATTGATTGGCCAGATTTTACTGGTTTGATATACGACAGTAGCTGGACTGGGTTTAATAATACAGGTGAATCTATCGCGCTAAAAGACCCCGATTTAAATTTAGTGGGTTCCGTTACATTTTCTTCAAGTAGTGGAGGAAATGGCGATGGCCACACTTTGCAGAAAATTGGATCTTCGTGGGTAGGGTCTATTCCAACTCCAGGAAAATCAAATGAAGTAAATTCTGTTAGCGAGAAGGATTCCACTACGAATACTTTGACTACCAATTCATCAACAATAAATACGACAGCATCAAGTTCTTCCAAGGGTACTAGTGTAAGTAAAGCACCAGAAGCTATTCCTAAGATACAAACTGAAATAATTTCTAAGCCTGGAGCTTTTGTTGGTCTTGCTTATGAATTGAAATCAAAGACGCTCGGGTATAGTAAAGAAATTTTGGATGAGGGGAAGTTTGTTTGGAGTTTGGGGGATGGTTCTATTAAGGAAAGTTTGAGTGATAAACCCTTCTATTATATTTACCAATATCCGGGCGATTATGTTGTGACCCTTGATTATTATTTAAGTGCTTTGTCAACTGAGCCTATAGCAACAGATCGATTAGTGATTACAGTTATGTCAACAGATGTTGTTATTGCAAGAGTTGGGGATGCTAAAGATCCTTTTGTTGAGTTAGAGAATAAGTCGACGCGTGAAGTTAATCTCTCGAAATGGATTCTTAAAAATCAAAATCATTTTTTCCAAGTACCTAATGGTACAATAATTTTACCAGGGAAAAAGCTTATACTTTCATCTCGAGTTACAGGTTTTACTTTAGAGGATATACAAAATATTGTTCTTACTAGGCCCGACGGGGAGGTAGTAAGTGTTTATCCTCATGTTATTAGTAATAACTCAAAAACATATTCACAAGTATTAAATATACGTCCCAATACTCAAGGAAAGGCAATTATAGATAAGGAGAATGTTATTGATTTAAGCTCACAATCAGCAAGTGCGAGTGGGGCTCGTATTGTTGGAGATATTGATATAAAATTCCTAATTCTTCTAGCTCTTGTTGTTATATTAGGATGTATTATTGTATTTCTGATACACAAAAGATCCATCAACACACAAATTGAAGATGGGTTTTCGGCTGAAGATATAAAAATTATTGAATAGTAGCCTGAAGCTCTGTATTGATTTCAGGGGCCTTATCAATTGTGTCGGTTGAATTTTTTATTTGCTGATCCTCTGTTGGCTTTTTGAGGGTTTCAAGTGAAGTGGCGCTTTGTTGAATTTTATTTATTATATTACCAACAGTTGCCACCTCTGGGGAGACATCTGGTTTTGCGAGCGGTACGAGAGTGGTTTTTGTTGGTGTTGGGTTTACTGCAACTTGTTCGAGGGTGCTTGTTTCGACTTGAGTAGGTTTTGTTTCAGGGGTAGGAGGGACAGTATCACTAGTTTTATTATCTACACTTTCCACTTTAATTGTTTTGTCTTTTGGAATAACTATTTCTGGGTTTAGTTTTTCTTCTTGAGTTTTTGTGATTTCAAGTAAGTCTTTTTCTTGAGTGGCAATTAAAGGGGCCAATTCCGCAGTAGTTTCGGCAAATTCTTTTGGATTTTCTTCTGCTAAAATGTGAGCAACTTCATCAATTTTCTCTATATGAGTCTCGATCGCTTTTTCAGCGATGGCTGCTTTCTCTGGAGTAAGTGTGTTTGAGGCGACTAATTGCTTTATCTCATCTATACGTTTGGCAACTAGGTATTGTTGGCGCAACATCTTTTCTTTTTTGGATATAAGTAATATACCTTGGACTTGTTCTTGTATTTGTTCGTTTTTTATTTTAAGACTGTATAGATTGTCTCCCGGTAGTGCATCTGACGCGCCATAGGAAAGGGTGCTCCACCCTGTAATTAGAATCATAAAAGAAAATACTGTGGCAAGCGTTGGCCTCCACAGGGTATGAGCATAGAAAGGACTTTTGATATTTTGAATTTTTGGTTCTTGGTTATATTGATTCATATATGAAAAAATATTTGAACGGAGTAAATCCCGCTCTTTTTTTGTCATAGAGAAATTTGTTCCTTTCTTTAATTGTGTTTCTATTTTATTCATTATTTAATCAAATTTTTATTTGTTCTTTTATCTTTTCTAGTGCCCTATGGATCTTAACGGAAACGTGGTTTTCAGACTCTTTTAATATGTCGGCAATTTCTTTAACAGACATATCATTCATATAACGTAGAGTGATAACTTCTTTGTATTTGTCATCAAGCTTCTCGACTACATACCAAATACTTTCACCCATTAACTTATCTTCATCTTTGGAATGGCTGTCATACCCTTCGTCAAACCCTCTTTCAATCATCGTATCTAAAGATTCAGATTTTTTCTTGCGATAGTAATCTATAATCAAATTTCCTAAGGTGCGATATAAAAATGCTTTCAAATTATCAATCTCATTGTCAGCTGAAATATATTCCCAAACTTTAGTAAAAGCCTCTTGGGTAAGATCGAGCGCAACATTGCGATTAGATGTTTTCCATAATGCATAACGGAAAAGTCCATCACTGTGTTCATCATATGCTTTAAGGAAATTATCGTTTTTCATTGACTTGGCATCTTTCATATAGTATGACGGGCTAAAAGGCGATATATTACACACCCATCCTTGTATATTATAGACTATTTCCTTTTATTTTTAAAGGTTTTTTGGTAAAATAGTCTTTATATGAAAGAAGAACAAAAGATTGTGATTGTCGGTGGGGGATTTGGGGGGATAAGATTGGCTTTAGATTTGTCACGTAAATTGGCCCCAAATATGAAAATTACTCTGATCTCTAATAAGCATCACTTTGAATATTACCCGAGAATCTATCGTGCCGTTACAGGAGAAAGCCCTCTTGAAATTTGTATACCTCTAGATGATATTTTTTTAAATAAAAATGTAGAAATTGTTGTTGATGAAATTCAAAGTATCGACCCTGCTTCTATGGCTTGTGTCGGATCGAGTGGCTCAGTGTATAAATATAATGATTTGGTTATAACTATTGGTAGTGAAACTGCTTATTTTGGCATCGAAGGAGTTCAAGAGAGAGCTTTTGGGTTTAAATCTATTCACGAAGCACTCAAGCTTAAAAATCATTTGCATAAAATGTTTGAAAAATATTCAGGAGCAGACAAAGATGAAATGGTTTCAGGTCTTAATGTGGTTGTGGTAGGAGGAGGTCCTACTGGGGTTGAATTTTGTGGAGAATTAATTGGATATTTGAAAAAGATTGTTGCAAAAAACCATAACATTGATCGGTCTTTCGTGACAGTTGAACTTATTGAAGCATCCTCAAGACTTCTACCAACACTACCTAAAAGGGTTTCAAGTAGGGTGTATAAAAGGCTCCACTCTCTTGGAGTTAACATTTTTTTAAATAGGACTGTCGTTAAAGAAGAAATTGCAGAAGCTTTGACAAAAGATATGTCATTTAAATCACGGACTCTTGTCTGGACTGCTGGATCTAGGCCGCATAAATTATATTCAAGTATCCCTGGCATTACATTGCATAAAAATGGCAAGGTTATTGTTGATGAACATTTGCAAGCTGTTGGTGTCCCGCATGTATATGTTGCTGGTGATGGGGCACAGACCCTTTATTCTGGAATGGCACAAACGGCAATTTATGATGGTGTGTATTTAGCAAAAACTTTAGCAAAAATATATCAGGGCAAACAGCCTCCTACGTATAAACCTAAAAAGGTTGCTTATGCTGTGCCTGTTGGTCCGCACTGGGCTGCTGTTTCTGTTGGTCCGCTTCAAGTGTTTGGTTTTTTGGGTTGGGTATTACGTCAAATTGTAGACTTTAAATTTTTAATTTCTATTCTTCCTTTTTCGAAAGCTATGATCGCTTTCCGTTCCAAAAGTCATTTATGTGAATCTTGTCCAACTTGCAATGAATTAATAAAAGAAAATTCAATTACTTTTCCGTTTTAATTTTTTCTAAAGCCCCTGTAATCTTTTTAAAATCTTTTATCAAAGTTTCTCGCATTCCGCCATTATATAGCGCTGCCGCTGGGTGATATAGAGGCAGGAAATGTGTTACAGGAATATGTGCGAACTGTTTTATGATGAGCTTGCCGTGAGCATCACTTATTTTTAACTCGGGGAAAAAATCATTCATTGAATGTCTTCCTAAGAACACAATGAGTTTTGGATTAATAATACTTAATTCTTTGTATAGCCACTCACTACAATCCTTTTTCTCTTGTGGTTCTGGGTCACGATTATTGGGCGGGCGGTATTTTGCAATATTTGTAATATAAATATCTTCACGCTTCATCCCTATTTCCTCAAGCATTTCATCTAGGAATTTGCCCGCAGATCCAATAAAAGGTTGGCCACCGAGATCTTCATTTTTGCCTGGAGCTTCACCAATAAACACAACTCGAGCCTCGGCATTCCCATCACCATATACTGCCTGCGTAGCAGTTTTTTTCAATTCACATTTGCAATTTTCCTGCCAATAGGCATTTAATTTATCGAGTTGTTCACGTTTAGATTTCATAAAATAAGTATATTAAATAAAGGGATATTCGCAAAGCCCTTGACAAAAATCTACATTTTGTTATATATAAAACATGACTAGAAATCATACAAATCAAAGTATCCGAATCAGCCTCATCTCGAGAGCTGATATTTGTGCTTGATTTCTAAACTATAAAATCTAGAACTTGAACCCAACCATCGGCCCTTGAGCCGATTTTGTTCTTTAAAAAAACTTAATAGAAAAAACAATGAAAACAGAAATCACAGAATTAACTCAAGAAAATATTCTTGAATTTGCAAAACTGCGCCTAGAGGCTGTAACTCTAGAACCACTAGCTTTTGGTGTTACTCCAGAAGAAGAAAAAACATTTCTAAAAGAAAATCTCCCGAAGTATTTTTTGAACAATGATTTTCTAAAGGTTTTTGGTGCTCGGCACAATGATGAATGGGTCGGGATTATCCAAATTGAAAGGGGGAGGTATACTATGTCGAGACATACCTGCTGGATTCAATCCTTTTATGTAGCTCCAAAAGCACGTAGCTTTAATCTTTCTTATCAATTGTATAAAAAAGTAGAAGAGCAAATTGCTAAATTTGGGGGGATTGAAATTGTTGAGTTGTGGGTATTAGGATCCAAAACAAGAGTTATTTCTCTCTACGAAAGAGTAGGTTTTAAGGTTACTGGGAAGAGAGAAAAAGCTGTTTTCTATAACGGCATTTACTACGATCGTCTTTTAATGCGTAAAATGCTCTAAGAATTTCTATTTTTTAAATTACGACCCTGTCTTTGACGGGGTTGTTTTTATTTTAGGATCTTAATATCTGCACCGATTGAATTGAGACGTTCGGCGATTTCTTCGTAGCCACGATTTATCATATATACATTTCTTAGTATTGAAGTGCCATTGGCTCCAAGCATACAAATCATTATTGCCATAGAAGGCCTGAGAGCGGGAGGGCAGACAACTTGAGCAGGCTTCAATTCTGTTCCACCAGTAACAAAAATTCGGTGGGGGTCGGCAAGGGTAATATTAGCTCCAAGACGGTTTAATTCTGTAAAATAAATTGCGCGATTTTCATACACCCAATCGTGGATCATTGTAACTCCAGTTGCTTTAATAGCAATCGGTACAAAAAACGGAAGGTTGTCCATATTAATTCCTGGATAGGGATTAGCGTGAATTTTGTCGCATGGGGCTTTTAATTTAGAAGGGAAGATTTCAATGTCAGCTAAATTTGTTCGTTCGTTGTATGAAAAGTATCTTTTCAAAATTTTATATTTCAAACCCATTTTTTCGAGCTTATATAATTCCAGAGTAAGAAAATCTATTGGGCATCGGGTAATAGTGAGCTCTGAATCAGTTACAATGCTCGCTGATATAAACATCATTGATTCGATTGGGTCTTCGCTGTTTGTATACTCAATATTCTTATTTATGTCTTTTACTCCGTGTACTGTGAGCGTACTAGTGCCAATTCCATCAATTTTGACACCCAATTTTTCTAAGAAGAAGCAAATTTCCTGGACCATGTAATTTGCACTTGCGAATTTTATGACGGTTTTACCTGGTATTTTTGCGCATGCTGTTAATACATTTTCGCAAGCTGTGTCTCCAGCTTCATACATCACGATTTCGCCGGGTTTTAATTTTGCATTACTTACATCATAACTATTATTTGTAGTTTTTATTTTTACACCCAAATGTTCTAACGCATATATATGTGCACTAACAGTACGCTTGCCGAGTTTGCAACCTTGGGCATGGGGAATAGAGAATGAAGGGAGTAAATGTATAAGAGGGCCCATCAGCATAACAATAGATCGAGTTCGTACGGCAGATTCAACATTTATATTTTTCAAGTTCAATTTTTTAGGAGGTACAATTTCAAGACAGTTTTGATTTATCCAAGTAATTTTAACACCAATACTCTCCAAGATCTCTATCACTCTTTGTACTTCCTCGATGTGTGCAATCCCATGTAGAGTTGTTTTGCCTTTGTTTAATAAGGATGCACAAATCAAACCCACTGATCCATTTTTAGAAAAATTTGTTTTGATTGTTCCACTTAATTTTTTTCCACCAGTGATTTGAAAATCAATAGAATCATTTATTGAAACTATCTGGTGTTCAAGGACTTGGCTTATTTTACCAAGTAGTTCGGTGCTGAAATTTTGCTCACCCTTCTCCATACGAGCGACTGCTGATTGGGAAGTGCCAAGCTGTTTGGCAAATTCACCTTGGGTAAGACCTCGGCGTTCCCGCAATTCCTTAATAAAAAAGCCTATTTTTTGTACATCTGTTTTTCTAACCATTTTACAATTATATATCATATATGATATAATTGCAACATGTTACAAGCCATTGAGAATGTTGAAATAAAAGATTATTGTACGTTGCGTATTGGCGGACAGTTCCGCTATTTTTCGCGGATTGATAGTACGGATAAGCTCATGGAAGCTGTTGAATTTGCTGAAGAAAAAAATGTTCCAATATTTGTTCTGGGTGGTGGATCCAATTTAGTTTTTACAGATAAGTTGCTGAACGTACTTGCACTCAAAATTGAAATTTCTGGTTTTGAGGTTTTGGAAAATAAGGATGATTATGCAGTTATAAAAGTTGGCGCAGGTGAGAATTGGGATTATTTCGTATCACGAACTGTTGCTAGTAATTTGTCCGGAGTTGAAGTCCTTTCTGCAATACCTGGAACTGTGGGGGCGACTCCTGTGCAGAATGTAGGTGCGTATGGTACAGAAGTTAAAGATACAATTGTATCTTTAGAATTATTTGACATAGAAAGTAAAAGTATAAAAATTTTATCAAATAATGATTGTAAATTTGGATACAGAGATAGTATTTTTAAAAACGAAAGTAGAGGTAAATTTGTGATTCTAAACGTCACGTTTAAGTTATGGAAGAAATTACCAAGCTTCCCAAATTATCCTGGGGTTAAAAAGTATTTTATAGAGCACAATATAAATACTCCAACATTGCAAGAAATCCGCAAAGCGATTATTGATATTCGCGGAGTCAAACTTCCTGACCCGGTAAAGGTCTATAATGTTGGCTCTTTTTTCAAAAATCCGATTGTTGAAAGTAGCGTGGCTGCACGACTAAAAAATAAAAATCCCGACCTAACAATTTTCCCAATCGACGAACATCTTACAAAAGTTCCTGCGGGATGGCTCATAGAGCAAGCGGGCCTAAAAGGCCGAGATTTTGGTAGCATATCTGTGTATCCAAACAACGCGCTCGTGCTTGTAAACAACGGCAATGCTACTTATGAAGACATCTTAAAAGTCCGAGATGAAATAATTAAAATAGTAAAGGAAAAATATGGTATTACTCTTGAGCAAGAGCCCGAATTAGTAAAATAAAAATACTCACATAGTGAGCATTTTTATTTTTATGTGCTCGAGAGAGGACTCGAACCTCCACCCCTTGCGAGAGACGATTTTGAGTCGTCCGCGTATACCATTCCGCCACTCGAGCATGTTTGCCTATTCTACCAAAAAAACACGAAAAAGCAATTTTTGTTTGAAATCATTTTTATGCTAAAATAGTCGGATGGCACAATTATATAGTAACTCAATATTTTGGATTGATGTAGACAAGATCAAGCCAAATCCTTATCAGCCTCGCAGAGAATTCGATGATGCACGTTTGAGTGACTTGGCGAACTCTATTCGCCAGTATGGAATCCTTCAGCCGTTGACTGTATCACGCAATGAAGTAATAAATGAAAATGGAGTAGAGGTGGAGTATGAATTAATAGCTGGAGAGCGCCGTTTGCGTGCATCGAAGCTTGCTGGTGTTCGAGAAGTCCCAGTAGTGATACGTGTAGGAGACGACAGTATGACAAAATTGGAGCTTGCGATTATCGAGAATTTGCAACGCGAAGACCTCAATGCTGTAGAACGCGCCCGAGCATTCTTTCGACTTGCAGAAGAATTCAAATTTACTCATGGTCAGATTGGAACAAAAGTAGGGAAGAGTCGTGAGTATGTTTCTAACACATTACGACTGTTGGCTCTTCCTCAGGAAGTTTTAGATGCATTATCAGCTGGTAAAATAAGTGAGGGGCATACACGCCCGATTCTTATGCTGACAGATCGTCCCGCTGAACAACTGGTTTTATTTAAAGAAATTATTTTCAAGAAGCTTACAGTTCGTGATGCAGAGAAAATTGCTCGTCGCATTGCTACAGACCGTGTTCGTAAAAAGGAATATTTACCAGACCCAGAGCTTGCTGATTTGGAAGATAAGCTTCAAGAGACTCTTGGTACCCGAGTGCATATTGAACGTAGAGAAAATGGAGGTCAGATTACCATCGATTTTTTCTCCAATGAAGATCTCCACACAATCTTAGATATAATCAAATCAAACAATGAAAATTCCAACCCAAATGCTATGCTAGAAAATTTTATTGCTTCTCAGGAGGGGGTAAAAGTTTCTTCTGAGGTTACGACTATTGAAGAACTTCCAATTGACGACAGAACACAAGAAGAGGTAAAAAAAGATGAAGAAGAAACTAATTTATATAGTATCAAAAATTTTTCGATCTAGAATTTTGCAAACGAACGGAATTTTGAAAGTAGGCTATTTTTATTCAAATACTGATGAATATGTTTTTTAGCCATTGATGTCTTTGCGTGCTCAAGCCACTTGGAAGATGGATGTGAATTTTTTTGTGTTTTGATTTCTACCATATCGTGGTTTTGGAGTTTTGTAAAAAGTGTAGCAATTTTTCCATTTACTTTTACACTTTGTGCATGGTCGCCAATGTCGGAGTGTATGGAATACGCAAAATCAATAGGGCATGAATCAATAGGTAAATCCACAACATCACCTTTTGGTGTGAATACGAAAATACGATCTTGGAATAAATCCGCCTTGAGATGCTCGATGAATTTTTCTGGTTCATTTATGTTTTGATGAAGGTCTTTTAATCCATCAACCCAATCCAAATTTTTCACAATATCTTCTGGATTATTCTCAGTTTTCCTTTTTGTTTTATCTTTGTATATAAAATGTGCAGCAATACCATAAGCAGCCTCGGCATGCATTTCTTGTGTACGAATTTGTATTTCAACTAGAGCACCGTTACCAGTAAAGATTGTTGTGTGTAATGATCTGTAACCATTTGGCTTAGGTGTGGCAATATAATCCTTGATACGTCCAGGTAGTGGGCGCCATATGCTGTGTATTAACCCTAATACTCTGTAGCAATCTTCAATGTCCTCTACGATTACTCGTAGTGCGATAAGATCATATATCTTGTCAATATCCATATTATACCTTTTTAGCTTTTGCCATAAACTATATTTATGTTTTGCTCTCTCACTGATTTCGATTACTTTTACTTTTTGTTTATCTAATTCTTTTTTTAATTCACAAGCAACTGTTTGTAATTCTTTTTGATTGATTTCTGATTTACTTGTCATTAATTTTGCAACTTCCTCGTATTCTTTTGGGTAGGCATATGGGAATGCTGCATCCTCGAGATCACCTTTGAGTTTACCCATACCTATACGATCGGCAAGGCGAGCATGAATTTCAATTGTTTCAAGTGCGATACGTTTTTGTTTGTCAGGTCGTACGTGTTCTAGAGTGCTGACATTATGCAATCTATCAGCAAGTTTAATGATCAAAATTCGAAGGTCGTTTGCCATTGCCATAAAGAATTTTCTTAAACTCTCTACGTGTCTTTCATGCCCTCTATATTTCATTGTGCCGAGTTTCGTTACCCCGTTAACTAGTGTAACAATTTCTTCACCGAATTCTTTTTTTAATTCTTCTTCTGTTACTTTGGTATCTTCAATAACATCATGGAGAAATCCCGCAACAATTGTTTTTGTATCCATACCCACACGAGCAAGAGTTTTGGCAGTTTCAAATACATGTATAAAATAAGGCTCGCCACTATTACGTACTTGCCCCTCGTGAGCTTTTTCTGCAAAATCATATGCTTTTTGTATAAGAGCCTTATTAGACTCCTTTATTTTAGGCATATAATCAAATATTTCCTCAACATTCTTCATATTTATAGTATAGCGTAAATATATACTATAAACCAAATTTATTTTTTATTGTTTTTTATATTGTCACCAAGTTTATGAGGATTATGATTTTTACACATTTTGTTGCTACATCTTTCTGGAATAGTTTTCGTACCTTCCATCATAAGGGATTGGCAGTACTCGCAAATATTTCCTGTAGGTTTGGCCTTTATAGCATTTTTGCAATCTGGGTAATTGGAACATGAATAGAAAATTCCAAAACGGCCTCGGCGCTCCATCATCATACCTTTTTTGCAAGTAGGGCATTGGACGTTTGTCATTTTCTTTTTCATTTCTTCTTCGTCTTGCTCTACATATTTGCATTTTGGGTATCGGGAGCAGGCGACGAAACTTCCGAATTTGCCTTCACGTAATATTAATCGCCCGAGTTCAACTACTTTTGTACTCTTTCTTTTCTTCTTACCATTTTTATCAAGACCAGTATCTTCGACGGCTGTGCCACACTTTGGACAAGGCTTATTCAAATCTTTTGGGCCTTCCAATTCGGTACCATCAATTTTTCGAGCACCAGTACAATCTGGGTATTTTGCGCAGGATAGGAATTTGCCCGTACGAGCAAGTTTGATAATCATATCACCATTGCATTTAGGGCAACGCATGTCGGGATCGGCTTCACCCATATTTGTGGCTTTGGCCAATTTGTCCTTTTCTTTAATATCTTTGAGGAATGGTATATAGAAATCTTTTAGAGTTTTTACATACTCACGATCCCCATTGGCGATATCGTCGAGCTTGTCTTCCATTTCGGCGGTGAATGTGTCACTAATATATTCAGCAAAATTATTTTCCAGGAATGATGAGACTACATCACCGGTATCTGTAGGGTACAATGTCCGGCCTTGCTTCTCGACATAACCGCGTTCTTCTATTGTACGCATAATAGATGCATAAGTAGATGGGCGTCCGATACCACGAGCTTCCAATTCTTTCACGAGCCCTGCTTCTGTGTAGCGATTTGGTGGTTCGGTAAATTTCTCTGTACTTTTAAGTTCAAGCATTTTCAAATCTTCACCTACTTCAACGAGTGGCAACTCAACATCTTCGCCACGGGCTTCTGTGTCGACTGCAAGCCACCCAGGGAATAATACTCGCGAACCATTGGCTGTGAAATCTGGTATGTCACCGTTTTTGATATTTGCGACAATTTTTGTCTTCATCAATTTAGCATCAGACATTTGTGATGATACAGTTCGTTCCCAAATCAGGCGATACAATCTTTTTTGCTCGTCATTATGACCCTCATTCATACTTTCTGGATGAGTTGGACGAATTGCTTCGTGGGCTTCTTGAGCGTTTTTTGATTTGGTTTTGTATACATGAGCTTCGGCATATTCTTTTCCGTATTTTTTTTCTACTATATTTAAAATTTGTTTTTGAGCCACAGCTGACAAATTTGTGCTGTCTGTACGCATGTATGTGATGAATCCAGCTTCGTACAATTTCTGTGCGACTTGCATTGTGCGTGATGGAGAAAAGCCTAGGCGAGATGATGCTGTTTGTTGTAGTGTAGATGTTGTAAATGGCGCACGGGGGCTTCTTTTTTGTTCGCTTGCTTTGAGATCTTTTATAAACCATTTTTCTTTACTTCCAAGCTCAATAATTTTATCAACAATTTTTTGATCGCGAGGTTCTTCGACGCAAGACAAAGTAATTTTGTCTTTTTTGTTTGTTTCGAAAAGTCCTTCTAATGTGAAGTATTGTTCCGGAACGAACGCACGAATTTCGCGCTCACGCTCCATGATGATACGAAGTGCAGGGGACTGGACTCGGCCTGCTGACAATCCGTAGCGGACTTTCTTCCAGATGATTCCAGATAGATCGTATCCGACTAGGCGGTCGAGCACGCGTCGCGCCTCCTGGGCACGACGCAAATTCGTATCAATATCGCGCGGTTCTTTCAAAGCATGTTCAACTGCTTCTTTTGTAATTTCATGGAATGTCACTCTTTTAATAGGAGCTTTAACTTTCTTATCTCCTTTGAGTAATTCTTCGATATGCCAAGCGATGGCTTCTCCTTCGCGGTCCGGGTCAGTTGCAAGCATGATTTCTTTTGCATCTTCGGCCAAATGTTTCAATTCGCTAACAACTTTTTCTTTGCCTTTGGAAATTTCGTAGTGGGGGAGAAATCCTTTATCAATATCAATTGCTTTCTTATTTGATTTTGGTAAATCACGCACGTGGCCAACAGATGCGCGCACAGTAAATGCCCCATCCAAATATTTTTCGATAGTCTTTGCCTTGCTTGGTGATTCAACAATTAATAACTTCATGCATCACAGTATTACACGAAACAAGAATTTTTTGCAAATTTTATATTTTTTTTATTTCCCCGTATTCTTCTTTTATCAAATCTTTTATTTCCATTATTGAAAGCAGGGAATTTATTTTTACTACATCCATTCCGCTTTCTCTTATTAAAATATCTCTTTCTTTTGGTTCATTTAACAATTTCAAAATTTTCATTTCATCGGGCCCGCAATCGGCATACTTTTCTGCATCGGTCATCGCCGGCTTTTCAATTTGGAATCCTAATGCATCGAGAATTTCTTCGCTTGTACTTACAGGCGTCGCACCTTGGCGTATGAGGCTGTTAGTGCCTTTTGAATTATCCGAGAATACTGATCCCGGTACGACGAGGACATCGCGATTGTAATCGACTGCCATACGTGCAGTAATAAGTGTGCCAGATTTTTCTTGGGCTTCGATTATTAAAACTGCTTTCGAAATTCCTGCCATCAATCGATTGCGCTGAGGGAAGAAATAAATTTGAGATTTTTCATCGGGCTTGAATTCGGAAATGAGGCACCCACCATAGTCGACTATTTCTTGTGCCAATTTTACATTTGATCTTGGGTATAATGCTTCGTTGTCTATACCAGAGCCTGGCATTGCCATTGTGATGAGCCCTGCTTTGATGGCCGATTTGTGTGCGATAGTATCGATACCGAGTGCAAGGCCCGAAACAATTACAATAGGATAGCCTTTCAATCCTGCGATTAACTTCTCGCAAATTTCGCGCCCGTAGGAAGTAAAATTGCGTGAGCCGACAACAGCCAAATATATATAGTCACTTGGTGGCATTTTCCCACGCATGAATAGTTGGGTAGGGGGCTGAGGAATTTCTAAAAGTGGTTTTGGAAATTCCTCGGGCTTGAGTTTGACTACGTCCTCCATATATTTGTATATTATATCATTTTTTTATATACTGGGTAGATGTTAGATATTAAATTCATTCGGGAAAATAAGGATATCGTGGAAGAGGGTGCTAAGAAAAAGCACATCGAAATAGACATAAGTAGGCTTATTGAGCTTGATGATAAGCGCCTGAAACTTTTGGCTGAATCTGAAGCACTACGAGGTGAGCAAAACAGGATGAACAATACGATAGCTATTGAGAAGGATTTTACTGCACGCCAGCAATTGATCAATGAGATGAAGCTAGTCAAAGATGATTTCAAAATAAAAGAAGATGAACTTCGTGAGGTGATGCTTGAATGGCAGAACCTAATGCTCAAAGTTCCGAATGTCCCAGACCCATCATCTCCATTGGGTGAGTCTGAAGATGAAAATGTTGAAATTAATGTCTGGGGTGAAAAACCAAATTTTGATTTTGAACCAAAAGATCATATGGAAATAATGACAGCACTCGGAATGCTTGATATTGAACGTGGCACAAAAGTGCATGGATTTCGTGGGTATTTCTTAATGGGAGAGGGGGTGAAGTTGTGTTTTGCGATTTGGAACTATGCATTGGATTTTTGGTCCGAGCGCGGATTCAATCCAATTATCCCTCCGATCAATACCAAACGGGAGCCACTGCTTGGTTGTGGATTTATCCCTGCTGGTGAGGCTGATATTTACAAAGCGCAGGACGATAGTTATTTCGTGGGAACTTCTGAGGTTCCTTTGATGGGGATGTATATGGATGAAATAGTGGACAAGAAAAATTTGCCAATCAAAATGCTGGGATTCTCGCCATGTTTTCGGCTTGAAGCAGGGAGTCATGCTAAAGATGTAAAAGGCTTGATCCGTGTACATGAATTTTATAAATTCGAGCAAGTTATTCTCTGTGAAGGTAGCCATACAGAATCTGTAAAATGGCACAATGAGATCCAAAAAAATACAGAAGACTTTATCCAATCACTCGGTATTCCGTATCAGGTTGTAGATGCGTGTACTGGAGATATGGGGTTTGGGAAGGTAAAAATGTTTGATACAAATCTGTGGGTACCAAAAGAGGGTAAGTATCGCGAGATTTCTTCAGCATCATATTTTCATGATTTTCAAACTCGCAGACTTGGTATTCGATATAAAGATGATGATGGCAAGATGCACTATACTCATTCACTTAATTGTACTGCGATTCCAACTCCGCGCATTCTTGTGTCGTTGATAGAGAATTTCCAACAAGCTGATGGAAGTATTAAGATTCCGGAAGCACTCGTAAAATATTTTGGTAAAGATAAAATTTTATAAATTATTATGGCGAAAGACAAACGCGATATAACAACATCTCCTCGCGTGGAGGAAATGAGGCGGAAGAGGCGTAAGAGAATTTATCTTGCATCAATTCTTTACTTGATATTTTTTGCTGTAATTGTGGTCGGACTTTCTTTCTTCTCTACTTATCAAAAGTTTGTTATTAAGGATATTGTCGTAGAGGGGGTACATATTGTTGATGGCGATGAGGTTAAAGAGAAAGTTTTCAAAGATATTTCTGGTAGTTACTTACACTTGTTTTCAAAGGCAAATATTTTTATTTACCCTAAAAATTACTTAGAAAAAGAGTTGGTTAAAACTTTTCCTCGCATTGAGGAAATATCGATCTCAAAGGTTGATTGGCGTACTATTAATATCAAAATCATAGAGCGTACGGGGTCATATATGTGGTGTGGATCAACTTTACCTGAGGATATAACTAAGCGTGGGGATGACTGCTATTTCATTAACAGTGATGGTATTATTTTTGATAAAGCACCATATTTTTCTGGTAATGTGTATTTTAGATTCTATACTCCAATTGAAAACATCGAATCTCCACTTAATCAGCGTATTTTGAGCCCTGAAATTTTTCGAAAAGTGATTTCATTTGTTGATGGGTTGCAAACTTTAGATCTCAAGGCGATTTATGTGGTTATGGGTGGGACAGATGACTATGCTTTTTATCTTGAATCATCAGTACCAGGCAACGAACCAAAAATTTTATTCACAAAAGAAAATACGCTAGATACAATTTTTGGGAATTTGTCTTCTGCTATGAATAAAAAAGAATTTAAAAGTGAGATTGTAAACAAATATTCTACACTTCTATATATTGATTTAAGGTTTAAGAATAAAGTTTTATATAAATTTTCCGCACAAGGCGGCTCCACTTCGAGTGGACAATAATATGAACTTCTGGGATAAGTTACCAAAACCATTTTTTGTACTTGCGCCGATGGCTGATGTGACGGACCCTGCCTTTCGGCGGGTTATTGCCAAATGTTCTCGGCACGGCGAGATGGGTGGCGGACCCGATGTATTTTGGACAGAGTTTGTATCGGCAGATGGATTGGCAAGTGCAGGGCGCGAAGTTCTCAAAAGGGATTTGGAGTTTACTGAGAGTGAACACCCAATCGTCGCGCAACTTTTCTCTTCGCATCCTGAAAAGATGCGCATTGCAGCCAAATTGTGCGCTGAGCTCGGATTTGATGGTATTGATATCAACATGGGCTGTCCAGATAAATCAATCGAGAAGCAGGGCGCCGGCGCCTGCATGATAAAGACTCCCGAAATTGCGAAATTAATTATTCAATCGGCAAAAGAAGGTATCGCCGATGCCGGTCGTGATATTCCCGTTTCAGTTAAAACTCGCGTTGGATACAATAAAGTGGAAATTGATTCATGGATACCACATTTGCTTGCTCAAGATATTGCGACACTTACCGTGCATGCTCGTACAAGAAAAGAAATGTCCAAAGTTCCAGCACGCTGGGAGCATATAAAAGAGGTTGTAAAAATTCGCGAAAAGATGGGTGTGAAGACAAAAATTATCGGAAATGGCGATGTGGTAGATATTGCTCATGGGTACGAACTTGCGAAAGAGACTGGATGTGACGGAATAATGATCGGCCGAGCAGTCTTTGGTAATCCGTGGATATTTGATCATGATCGGGTAATAGTAAAACGCCCAAAAAAGATGAATTTATTTCTAGCATATATTTTGCCAAGAAAGTGGATGAAGAAATTGCAAGGGGATAGTCGCTATACAATTTCCGAAGTTTCAACAAAAGAAAAATTACAAACATTAGTAGAGCATACAAAATTGTACGATGAACTGCTTGGGGATATTAAGAGTTTCTCTATTATGAAAAAGCACTACAAAGCGTATGTGAACGGATTCCCAGGGGCAAAAGAACTGCGAGTAAAACTAATGGAAACAAGTTCAGCCGATGATGTAGAGGTGGTTGTGGAAAAGTTTTTGGACAATTCTATAGATGTGCTATAATAGCCCTTAATGTATACGGAAATGCAAAAACTATGTTTCAAGGCCCACAAGTCTTTTTGCAATTCCCTCAAGTCCCTAATATGGGGCTTTTATTTTAGCCCAAACACTATATGACTACTATCGAAGGAATCATCGTGAATAAGGAGGGCCAAGTTCGGAGACGGATTGAAATTAATGATTCCGGAATGATAAGTAAAGTTGCCGAGCCGACAGGCGAGGCTGATATTGTATTAAAGGATGAATTAATTTTCCCTGGGTTTATTGATCTACATGTTCACGCTCGCGAAGATGCGAGCGGTACACAAACATATAAAGAAGATTTCGTAAGTGCTGGCGAGGCGGCAATAAATGGTGGTGTGGTAGCATTTGCAGAAATGCCAAATAATCCAATCCCACCAGTAGATGATGAAAGTTACAATACTAAAAAAGAATTAACCAAAAAATCCGATGTGGAAATTATTCTCTACGCTGGAATTGGCACACAAACAAATCCACTTACACAAAATGTTCCATACAAAGTCTTTATGGGGCAATCGATTGGGGATTTGTTTTTTGCTACACGAGAAAGTTTGGAAACTGCATTGGCAAAATATGAAGGCAAGAATATATCTTTTCACTGCGAAGATCCAGCAACTCTTAATGAATGTTGTGATGCCGATACACATGAACACAAGCGCCCGCCAGAGGCCGAGATTCTGGCAGTAGATTTCGCACTCGAATTGATAGAGAAATATAATTTGAAAGGCCGAATCTGCCACTCTTCGACTATGGAAGGCGTAAAGAAAATTATTGATGCTAAAAAAAGAGGTGTAAATGTGACAGTCGAAGTAACACCACACCATTTATATTTCGACGAAAGTATTTTTACTGACAGTAACCACACATTATTTCAAGTGAATCCTCCGATCAGACAGACAAAAGAAAATAGATTGTACCTAATACAAGCACTCAAGAATGGAGATATAGATCAGCTCGGGACAGACCACGCACCACATACAATAGAAGAGAAAGAGAAAGGTATATCGGGGCTCACACATCTGGATACTTATGGAAATATTGTTGCGTGGTTAATAAAAGAGCACAATTTCACTCCGCAAGAAATCGCACGAGTATGCTCGGAGAATCCAGCCAAATTTATAAATGAATTTACAACGGGTAAGTACGGAAAGATCGAAGTTGGATATGTTGGATCACTCACAGTCATAGACATGAATAAGAGTATAAACATAGAAAGTGTAAATTTGAAAACAAAATGTAAATGGTCGCCGTTCCTTGGAGTAGAATTCCCTGGGAGTGTCGTAGCAACAATAATCAAAGGTAAAATATATGCAAAATAAAAAAATAACTAACTTACAATTTAAAGATGGAACTACTTACGAAGGTGTAAGCTTCGGCGCGCAGATGTCTGTCGCAGGAGAAGTTGTTTTTGCGACAGGAATGGTTGGCTACCCAGAGGCAATTACTGATCCATCTTTTGCAGGGCAAATTTTAGTAATGACGTACCCTTTGATTGGTAATTACGGTGTGCCAGATAAGAGTAAATGGGAATCTGAGAAAATTCAGATTGCAGGCTTGATAGTGTCGACTTACAACGAAACTCCATCACATTCGACATCCAAGCAGACTTTAGCAAGCTGGCTTAAAGCAGAAAATATTCCGGGCCTTGAGATCAAGGATACAAGAGCTCTAACTCAAAAGCTTCGTATGGAAGGTTCTAAATTAGGAAAGATTGTTTTTAATAATAAAAAAATTTATTTCGAGGATCCAAACGAGCGCAATCTTGCAGCAGAAGTGAGTACAAAGACTATTAAAACTTACAATACAAAAGGCAAAAAGACCGTTGTGGTTATAGATTGTGGTAACAAAGAAAATATAATAAAGAGGCTTGTAGCTCGCAATATGAAAGTCGTGGTTGTGCCTTGGGACACTGATGTAATGAAGCTCGATATTAAATTTGATGCTGTGCTCATATCCAACGGGCCAGGGGATCCAAAGAAGGTAACTCAAACAATCAAAAATGTTAAAAAAATTATCGCAAACAAAATTCCAACTTTTGGAATTTGTTTGGGGAATCAGATTTTGACACTTGCATGCGGTGGTACAACATACAAAATGAAATTCGGTCACAGAAGTCAAAATCAGCCAGTAGTACTTGCGGGTACAAATAGTTGTTACCTTACAACACAAAATCACGGCTTTGCTGTGAAGAAAATTCCGAAAGATTTCAAAGTCTGGTTTACAAATGCAAATGACAATACCAATGAAGGCATCATTCACAAAACTCTACCAATAATGAGTGTGCAATTCCACCCCGAGGCGACCCCTGGGCCAAATGATACCGACTGGATTTTTGATTACTTCTTTAAGAAAGCAAAATTATAATATGAAAAATACTACATACAAAAAAATATTGGTACTTGGATCAGGAGCTCTCAAGATTGGCGAAGCGGGGGAATTCGACTATTCAGGAAGCCAGGCTATCAAAGCACTTAAGGAAGAAAAGATCCGAGTTATATTGATTAATCCAAATATTGCCACTTATCAAACATCGAAAGATTTAGCAGACGAAGTTTATTTCCTACCTGTCAATGATTATTTCGTAGAGAAAGTAATTGCAAAAGAGAGGCCCGATGGGATTATGCTTTCTTTCGGTGGGCAGACAGCACTAAATTGTGGACTGATTCTTGAATCAAAAGGAATTTTAAAAAAGTATAAAGTAGATGTGCTTGGTAGTCCTGTGGTATCGATTGAGCTGACAGAAGATAGACAATTATTTGCTGACCATTTACGCAAATTGGGTGTGGCTGTTCCACCATCTGGTACTGCTGTGAATTTCGCTGAAGCGGAGAAAATTGCCAAGGAAATTGGCTATCCACTTATGGTGCGTGCAGCATTTGCCCTCGGCGGGCAGAAATCCGGTGTAGCATATAATGATAAAGAATTGAAAGAAATTGTCGATGGAGCATTAGCAATCTCGAACCAAGTATTGATCGAGAAATATTTGCATCACTTTAAAGAAATTGAATATGAGGTAGTCCGAGATAAATTTGATAATACAATTACAGTTTGTAATATGGAAAATTTCGATCCACTTGGAATCCATACAGGGGACTCTATTGTCATCGCACCGAGCCAGACTCTTACAAATGATGAGTATCATGGATTACGTGATGTAAGTATCAAGATTGTGAAGAGCTTGAAAATTGTCGGTGAGTGTAATGTGCAGTATGCGCTTAATCCAAAGCCAAAAGATAATGGTGAGCCCGATTATTATGTGATCGAAGTGAATGCACGCCTTTCACGCTCATCGGCTCTTGCAAGTAAAGCTACAGGATACCCACTTGCTTATGTTGCTGCGAAATTGGCATTGGGTAAAAGTTTGCTAGAAATAAAGAATAAAATTACAGAGGTGACACAGAGTTTCTTTGAGCCGGCACTCGATTACGTGGTGGTCAAAATGCCTCGTTGGGACTTGATCAAATTCAAAGGTGCTCATGAAGAGATTGGTAGTGCTATGAAGTCAGTAGGAGAGGTTATGGCTATTGGTAGAACATTTGAAGAAGCGCTTGGTAAAGCTGTACGTATGCAATCAGGCTCTGTGGAGAGTATTACCGATAATAATTTCAAAGATAAAAATGAAATTACCAAATATCTAAATACTCCAACACCAAATCGTTTGTTTGCTGTTGCAAGCTCGATGAAGAGCGGGATGAGTGTTGATCAAATTCACAAAATTACCGGAATTGATAATTGGTTCCTTTCACGATTGGAAAATATTGTTAAAACAGAAAAGCAAATAAATAAAAATACAAAGTTTACTCACGAATTAATGTTGAACTACAAACAAGTTGGCTTGTCTGATAAAAAGATTGGTCAATTGTGTGGCAAGACAGAATTTGAAATTCGCAAAATTCGCAAGAGCTTGAAAATAGCACCGAGCATTTTCCAAATCGATACACTAGCTGGCGAAATCCCAGCCAAGACAAATTATCTATATCTGACATACCACGGCAATCACAACGATGTATCACCACTAGGGAATAATGCTGTTGCAGTGCTTGGCTCAGGCCCTTATCATATTGGATCATCTGTGGAATTTGATTGGTCGAGCGTGAATGCGGCACTCGCTCTGAAAAAATATAAAAAGCAATCAATCATTGTAAACTGTAATCCTGAAACTGTTTCGACTGATTATGATATGTCCGACCGTCTGTATTTCGAAAATATTTCTTTTGAAACTGTCGCGGATATTTATGAATTTGAGAAAGCTCACGGATTAATAATTTCTGTCGGAGGACAGAGGCCAAATAATCTGGCAAATAAACTTGCTCGCGAAGGCTACAATATATTGGGCACAAGTGCAGAGAATATTGATAGAGCAGAAGACCGCAATAAATTCTCGGCATTGCTCGACAAGCTCGACATTGCACAACCACATTGGCAGAGCTTTACAAATAAGGCAGGGGCCGAAAAATTTGCAGATGTGGAGGGTTATCCAGTGCTTGTGCGCCCATCTTATGTTCTGTCTGGTGCTGCAATGCGTATTTGTTACAACAAATTTGAACTTGATGATTTCGTATCAAAAGCTGCCGTGCTCTCACCAGAATATCCTGTAACAATTTCAAAATTCGTCGAGAATGCCAAAGAGCTTGAATTCGATGCGGTCGCGCAAAAGGGCGAGCTTGTAATTTATGGAATTTCCGAACACGTAGAGAATGCAGGTGTCCACTCCGGAGATGCGACAATTGTATACCCAACACAGCGTGTGTATGCATCAACAGAATTCCAGCTTCGCGAAATTTCCAAGAAAATTGCAAAGGAGCTTAACATCACAGGTCCATTCAATATTCAATTTCTCGTGAAAGATAATCATCCAATGGTGATCGAGGTCAATGTCCGTGCGTCACGAACATTTCCACTTCTTTCTAAAGCGATGGATGCCAATTTCCCCGAGATTGCAGTGGACGCATTTTTTGGGAAGGCAACCAAGCACGAATATGTTTATCCGAATAGCGTTGTGGTGAAGTCTTCACAATTCTCATTCTCACGATTACTCGGCGCTGATCCAGTCCTTCGCGTAGAGATGTCTTCGACTGGAGAGGTGGCGTGCTTCGGAAAAGATTATGATGAAGCATTACTCAAATCAGTACTTTCTGCAAATAAATTTGATTTCAATAAAAAGGCTGTACTATTCTCGCTTGGGGGGCTTGTAAACAAAGCCAAATTCCTCGAGGGGGCAAGTGTATTGGCAAATCTCGGCTACAAAATTTATGCTACAGATTCTACTGCAGAATTCTTTCAGAAACATAATATAAATTGCACCGTTGTATTAAAAGCCCATGAAGGTAATCCAAATGTACTCGATATTATCGATGGCAAAAAGGTAGCATTCGTTGTAAACTTAAGTGACACAGTACACAAGGATATAAGTAAAATCACAACAGATGGATACCGCATAAGACGTGCCACAGTCGATAACCAAATTCCACTCTTTACCGACCTCCACTTAGCACGAGCATTCGTGAAAGCATTAGCCCATTATGATATAAATGATTTAGAAATTAAAAGTTATAAGGAGTATATGAATTAAAGTATGGAAAATAATTTTAAATTTATTGATCAGGTTAAAAATGTATCAACTTTAAGGCTTGAATATATTAAAAAATATTGGTGGATTTCGTTACCACTTTTAGTTATTGGAATATGTTTATTAAAATTTGGCTGGGACAATAATAATGGAAAATTGCTTAATGCTGGAGTAATGACTCTGTGTGCAGAAATATTTACTATAATTATGGGTATAATTTTTGCAGATCAAGAAGCAAGGAAAGTTTTTATGAAAATGGTGGCATCAACTTTGAATTTTTCTTATAAAGAGTATGGAGTAGTTGGAAATACTATGGCAGAATTGTTTAAATGGGGTAATCGTAAAGAGATTACACACTTTCTAGAAGGTGACTACCAAAATATGCCAGTATCACTTTATAATTATAAATCAGTTACGGGGTCAGGGAAAAATATAGCCTCCTATCGATACACAGTCTTTGAAGTGACTTATCCTTTTGAAATCCCAAGAGTTATATTACTAAAAAAATCAATCTTTAATGAAAGATGCATGTTGCCTGACAAAATTTCTGTAAAACTTGAAGGTAACTTTAATAAGTATTTTGAATTGTATACTCAGGAAAAATTTGATAAAGATATTAGAGTAATTTTTACTCCGGATGTGATGGCATTTTTAATAGACGAAGCTCCAAATATTAATTTTGAAATGTGTGATAATAAAATTTATATTTATGAAGAAAAATTTATTACCAAAAAAGATGATTTGTTTTTGCTTTACAAAACCGCACAGATGATATCAGTTAAGTTAAAGTCTAGCTTAGAAACATTTTCGAGAATTTCAAAGTAGGATATTATAAATATAATTAAGCGAAAAAATTTTATGCGACATATATTACATACAAAACAGTTTGCCAAAGATGATGTTGAGCACATATTAAGTGCTGTGCCAAAGATGAAAGAGCTTTGTGATAATTTAAAGACGGGTGCGCGGATTGAGCGCCCACTTGAGGGCAAGATTATTGCTTGTGTATTCTTTGAGCCTTCGACTCGAACACGACTATCTTTTGAGACTGCAAGTTTACGATTGGGAGCAAAGGTGATAACTGCAGAAAATGCAGCTGACAATTCTTCTGCACACAAAGGCGAAACTCTCGAAGACACAGCTCACACGCTTTCTTGTTATGCAGATGCGATTGTCACACGGCACTATGAAATGGGGGCAAGTGAGAAAATGTCCAAAGCAAGCTCTGTGCCGATAATTAACGCAGGAGATGGTGCCAACCAGCACCCATCACAAGGACTTCTTGATTTGTATACTATTAAAAATGAACATGGAAGATTAGAGAATTTGAAAATCGCATTTGTGGGTGATGTGCTCAATAGCCGAACACTTCGATCTCTTGTTCCACTATTGATGCTTTATAGTGGAAATAAATTTTATTTTATTTCACCCAAAGAATTGAAGTTGGATGATGAATATAGGAAATTCTTGCAAGATAATAATGTCGACTTTGTCGAGCTCGATGAGCTGGATGGCACATTGCCGGAAGTTGATGTCCTCTATATGACTCGCGTGCAAAAGGAAAGATTTGCAAATGTTTCTGATTATGAAAAAGTGAAAGACAGCTTCATCCTTACACCAGAGCATGTAGCCAAACTCAAAGGTAATGCAATCATAATGCACCCACTGCCAAGAATAAACGAGATTGATCCTGTGATTGATGGCGACTCAAGAGCTGCTTACTTCCGCCAAGCGCAAAATGGACTATATGTTCGTATGGCATTGTTGCTTTATGTCTTTAATTTGTAATTTATGAAAATATATTTTATTCGACATGGTGAGACACACCAAAATAAAAGTGGACTTATTACGGGTCAGCTTGATATTCCACTAAATGAAGAGGGAATTCAACAAATTTATGATGCTACAAATAAGATCCCTGATGATTTTACTTTGATATACTCTTCGGATTTTATTCGTTGCAAGCAGACGACAGATATTCTAAATAAAAAACTTCATGCAACTGTTGTCTACGATGCACGATTACGAGAAAGAAGCTTCGGAACTTTGGAAGGCACACCGATAGATAATATGGATCAAAAATTAAGAGAATTAGATAGAAATCAAGAATATGATTATCGGCCTTATGGCGGGGAATGCGTAGATCAAGTTAAGCATAGATTTTTTGCTTGGTTGGAAAATGTAAAAACAAATCACTCACAAGATAAAATTTTGGTTGTTACTTCCGGAGGAATAATTCGTTTGCTTTACAGAATGATGAATGAAGAGACTTATAGCAAAATTCTAAATGGTTCCATTCACGAATTTGAATTTTAAAAATAAATTTTAATAGTAAAAAGGTCCAACAATTTCTTGCTGGACCTTTTTGACCTAAAAGGTTATTTTTTTTCTTCTTTTTTATAGAAGTGTTCATGTACATCAGTCTCGTACCATTCTTTTAGAACCCTTTCTTGGAACCAAGTACTTTTTTTGAAATCATCAATTTCATTGGCAATATTCCAACTTAGAATAAGTAAAAAAGTTACACAAAATATAACAGAAGAAGCAAAAACTCGAGATCCTTCATAGTCATAAAGCATAAGGTAAAAAATAATGATTAGAGAAGGTGTAGCAACAAAAATATGTATTTTTATTGGTAACTGTTCGTCGCGGTGGATGAGGAATTCATCCTTTTTATTTGCCGTGACAGCTCTTGATAAAATTTTATATTCTTTTAATACTGAGCCTACAGCTATCCCTGCAAAAAAAACATAACTTAAAATTGCAAAGGGATAGATTAGAAATCTTATGTCATCATTATTTTTTTTATCAAAATGGATATCCAGGGGATATAAAATACAGATCCAAATCATTACAAAGATTAATGCGCTGAATGCTGATTTTAAAATTAGAGGTGCGTGCTTCTTTATTACTTTCCAATCTCTATTCCAAGGAATGAAGTTTGGCATTTTTACTTGGGGGGACTTATCTTTCTTTTTCATGGTCGTGATATTTAGTTTTTTAGATATTAAAACAAAAATATACTTTAGTCAAGTTACTCGTATTGTTTTTAAAATAAAACAAACCGCTATATTTTAAATTTATATTGCGGTTAGTTCTTTATGAAGATATGCAAATTAGAAGGCTTCCTTTTTCCGATTTCTTATTCGATTAAAAAGTTCACTTATTGTTGAATTTCCTTCTTCTTTATCTTCAACTTTTTTCTTTTGTTTGAAGGTAGGATAATAGTTTTCATCCTCTGCGTCATGTATGTAAGCTACATGAACTCCTTCGATAAAGTCTCCTCTTTTCATTGTAGTTACATTTGTCTTAATGATGACATATCATACATAATAGTCAACCCTATCAATCTCGAGTGACGATGTCAATTCCAAAATATCTTTCAAAAATAAAACAGACCGCCATATTGGGTATAGCGGCCGGAGTAAACTCTTTTGTTTTTTCATAAAGATCGATAAGATCCCGGGGAGGGTTTCTTGAAATCCATGATGATTTTTTTGCTGACCTGCTCCTCTTTTTTTTGAAACTCTCTTTTTTTCATGTTCTTTTTTAGAAGATGATGCTTGTCCTTTTTGCGGTGGTGTTTGTTTGCCATAGGATTTATTTTTCTTTACAATAACATATTGCAAATATTAGTCAATTTTTTATATGAGTTTTTATTTGGTATACTAATCATATGAAAAAAGACAAAGAGCAACAGTCATCTCATATTGCTTTATATCGTAAATATCGCCCACAAGATTTTACCGAGGTTATTGGCCAAGAGCATATCGTAACAGCTATAAAGGGTGCATTGGAAGCTGGTAAAGTTAGTCATGCTTATTTATTGTGTGGTCCGCGTGGTACAGGAAAGACTACAATTGCGCGTATTATTGCCCGAGAGCTCGGCACAAGCCCAAATGATATTTATGAGCTTGATGGGGCATCGAATCGTAAGATTGAAGATGCACGCGAGATTCGCGAAAATATTCGTACGTTGCCATTTGATTCCAAATACAAAGTTTATATTCTCGATGAGGTGCATATGTTTACCAAAGAAGCATGGAATGCATTATTGAAAACTATCGAGGAGCCACCCGAGCATGTGATCTTTATCCTCGCCACTACAGAGCTCGATAAAGTGCCCGATACAATTATTTCACGGTGTCAGACATTTACATTCAACAAGCCGAGTGATTTGATTTTGGCTGAAGTGGTCAAGAATACAAGCAAGAAAGAGGGCTACACAATGGAGGAGGGCGCGTCTGAATTGTTGGCGCTAATTGGTGATGGATCTTTCCGCGACACACTTTCTAATTTAGATAAAGTTATTTCTTTTGCAAAAAGTGAAAAAATAACAGTACAAGACGTGGCAAGTGTAACAGGTGCGCCAGAGAGAAACCTCGTAGAAGATTTCTTGATTTCAATTGCAAAGAATGATATTGAAAAAGGATATGAAGCAATCCGGACGGCAACGATGCAGAATATTGATATGAAAATTTATATCAAAATGATTCTTGCTACTTTACGCTACGCACTGATGTTACGATATGCACCGAATACTAAAAACAAAATTGCGGAATCTTTATCCAAACACGATTTAGAATTTATCGAAGATTTGATAAAAGATAAGCCTGAATTTATAACTTCTAAAACACTTTCAATACTTCTCGATGCTTATCAGAATTTACGCTATGCCTTTATTGCCGAGTTACCGCTCGAGCTTGCGTTAGTAGATATTTTACATAAAGAGAAATAATGATTAACGGGCTACTGGAGGGGGCAGCAATGTTGACATTTTATGGGATTGGTATATATTTAAATTATGAATAATTTTGTAACAACATTGAAGAAGGGGAAGAAGAACTCAATTGAGGGCTTACTTTCTTCTTGTTAGTTTACAGAATCTTGAAGAAAAACGCCCTCGAAAGAGGGCGTTTTTCTTTGGAGTCTGGGATTTTGGGGCAAAAATTTACCCCAAAATCCCAGCCTCTAATACGTCTTAGGGTAGTTGGAAAAAAATTTGTCCTTTTAAAAATAAAGAGTTATGAATACACTGACTAAAGCAAAAAGAAAAAAAACAACCAAAATTTTTATTTCAGGGAGTAAGCCATCTCATCATCATGGTTCTGCTAAAATATTGTTCCATAAGTCGTATTGTACGACAGAGTGGAGTCCAGACTTATTTTACGTGATGGAAGTTAAAAGCAAAGAAGAATTTGAAAACTTTTCTAACGGAGCAAATTGTCATGGTTTTGACTTCCACTTTCAGCATCAAAGTTTAACAACTAAACTTGTTTCAAAAAAAGCTGTTAGAGGTGTGAAAAAAATTGTAAATATTGGAACAGTCTTTATTCATTTTGGAGAAATTCATTATGAAACTTTGAATTTTATAAAAAAGGCAAATTCCAAAAAAGTAGATTTCAAATGGGGACACCTGTTTGAAACAGCTGAAGAGATTTTTTCAAAACCTAACATTAGAGTGGCCGTAATACTTACGCGCCAAAAACCAAAAAATAAAAGTTGAATTATGAAAAGATTCATTTTCCTTGTCGTTGTTTTGATTTGTTCAGTAACTTGCCTCATTGATATTTTTTATTGGGCAATGCAAAGCGAATTGCAATGGCAAGAATTCCCTCGAATTTGTAAATTGGGGGTTGAAATCTTGCTCCCATTGATCTTTGTTTCTATCTTTTTTTTGCGCAAATATTTTACGCATAGAATAGAAAAAAATTGAAGGACAGATAATTGTCCCGACTCTATTAAAAAAACACCCGTCTTGCCAAAGGAGGGGTGTTTTTATTTATGTAATTTCTATTCGTGGAGAAATGTCAGCGCTTTACCAAGTTTGCCGGCACGTCCTGTTCGGCCTATGCGGTGAACGTAGTCATCGTAAGTTGCGGGGATATCATAATTGATCACATGGGATACATCTGGGATATCAAGCCCTCGTGCTGCGACATCAGTAGCAACAAGGATTTGCACTTGGTTATTCTTGAACAATCTCAAGGCATTTTGACGTTGTGAATGACGCTTGTCGCCGTGAATAGATTCCGATTTGAAACCCTTTTGTACAAGTAATTTTGAAAGATTTTCAACACCATGTTTTGTTTTGCCGAAAATCAATACTTTTGTAAGATCTGGTGCATTGAGCAAATCATGAAGGACATCAATCTTTTCTTCACCACGGCGAAGGCGGACAACATCTTGAGATACGTTCTTTGATGTGTCACGAGTTTTTACTGAAATTCTTATTGGGTTGTTTAAGAAATCGTTGATCAATTTCTCAATAGCAGGAGATAGCGTTGCAGAGAAGAAGAGTGTATGGCGAACTTTTGGCATACCAGCCATAACAAAGCGCATATCGTCGATGAATCCCATATCTAGCATTTGGTCAGCTTCATCAAGTACGATTGATTGGAAGTGTGAAAGATTTATCATCTTGCGATTTATCAAATCTTTCAAGCGTCCTGGGGTACCAATAATAAAATTGTTTTTGTATTTTAATTGGGAAATTTGTTTGCCAATCGGCGCACCACCCACGCAACATACAGAATAGATTTTCATATTCTTTGTGAATCCGCGAAGTTCATCTTCGATTTGGATCGCAAGTTCGCGGGTAGGCACGATTATGATTGCTTGCTCATTTGGATCTTTGATTACTTTGTTAAGAAGTGGAATTAGGAATGCTGCAGTTTTACCTGTACCAGTATTCGCAATACCGACGATGTCGCGTCCTTCTAAAACTTTTGGAATTGCTTCATCTTGGATCGGAGTAGGTGTGGTGTAGCCTTTACCTATGATTGCCTCTTTAAGCTTTGGTTCGATATTGAAGTCAGTAAATTGGTGCTTTGGAGTGAAGACTTCTTCGACTTCAACGCTAACGACTTTATTGATAAATCGTGATGCATCGATACGCTCTCCACGGCCTTTGCCACGACTTGGAGCGGACCCTCGGCGATTACGATTTCCACCCCCGAAAGAATTTCCTCCACCACTACGTCCATAAGAAGGTTTTGGTGAATTATAACCTCCAGATGATTTTGGACGGCGATTTGCCGAAAAGCCACCTTTTGAGGCTGTTGGTTTTGAATAATGTGAACTGGGTGCCGATTTACGTGCACCTGAATTTGTATTTTGCATATACTTTAAAATAAAGGACTTATAAAGTCCCTATAACTCGCAGTCTTTAATAATAAAGATGTTGACTGTCATGTCTCGCGAGTTTTAATTAAAAAGCATTTATGCTTAAGCGCTATAGTATTGGCGCGAAAAACCATTGAGATTTAGTTATGCGTACATACTAGCAGAAATTAGAATTTTTGTCAAATTTTGGGCTAGGGGACTAGGAATCGAACCTAGATTAAAAGCTTCAAAGGCTTCTGTCCTACCGTTAGACGATCCCCTAATGTTTGTATACCTTTATAAAATACACTAAAAACACATAAAAAACAATGTGTAATAGGATTATAAATTTTATGTTACAATCATAAAATATGGAATGGTACAAAATGTCTCTGGAGGAGATATATAATAAACTTGGGACAAACACCCAAGGACTTTTTTCGCCTGAAGCGAATTTACGATTAGAGAAGTATGGTCCGAATAAATTGGCGGAACCTCCAAAGAAAACTATTTTAAATATTTTTATTGAACAATTCAAAAGTCCAGTAATTTATATCCTACTTTTTGCATCACTTGTAATATATTTTATGGGGGATACTGTAGACGCGCTTATAATTCTAGCTGTCTTAGTTCTAAATGCTGTTGTTGGGACTTTCCAAGAAGGCCGAGCACAAAACACTTTTTCTGCATTGCAAAAAATGGTCCAAACACAGGCAACTGTGTTACGAGACAAAAGGGAAGTTGTATTGATAGACGAGCATATAGTACCAGGAGACATTTTGATTTTAAAGGAAGGTGATAAAGTTCCTGCAGACGCTCGGATCATTTCCCAAACAGCACTAACCGTAGATGAATCCGCTTTTACTGGGGAATCGAGGCCTGTATCAAAAACTCTAGATATTATAAATTCCACAATTTCTTCACCTGCAGATCAAAAAAATATGTTATTTAAAGGTACATATATTGTGTCTGGATTTGCCGAGGCTGTTGCCATTGCGACAGGCAAGGAAACTTATATTGGTATCCTATCTGCCAAGCTTGCAAATGTGGAAACGGATGTTCCCCTGAAAGTTAGTATAAAAAAACTTTCAAAGTTTATGATTATAAGTGTGCTTTTTATTGTGATAATTATTTTCTTTCTGGGGCTTTATCGTGGAATGGAATTGCGGGAAATATTTTCTACTAGTGTTGCGGTAGCGGTGTCTGTTATTCCTGAGGGGTTGCCAATCGTGGTGACAATAATTCTTGCGACTGGTATGCGTAGAATGAGTAAGCACAATGCTTTGGTTAAAAATTTGCAAGCAGTTGAAGCTTTGGGTCAAGCACGGGTTATTGCCGTTGATAAGACTGGTACTGTAACTTTCAACCAAATGATGTTGCAGAATCTTTACACAGACGGGACTTTTTATGAAATCACGGGTGCTGGGTACGAGCCCAAAGGTGATGTGTTGAAAGATGGACAACCTCTAGAAGTTTTGAATCATACAGATATTTTACTTGCGGGGAAAATTGCTTCACTTAATTCTCTTGCGAGTGTTGCGTACTTGGAAGAGGAGAAGGAATGGCGCAGGCTTTCTGGGGATCCTACGGAAGCAGCTCTATTAGTTTTCTCAGAAAAAATTGGTTTTCATCGGGATGAACTTATTCGCGAGTATCCACTTACATTTGAAATGCCTTTTACTTCTGAAACAAAATATCATATGACATTGCATTCAAGTGAGGGGGGGTTGGCCATTTTTGCTACAGGTGCGCCTGAAGTAATCATAAGTAAATCAACTCATATTTGGAGCGATGGTAAGTCAGTACCGATGACAGATGAAAAAATAGGGAATTTACAAAAAGCTATAAGTGATTTTTCAAAAAAAGGGTTACGTGTGATTGCTCTTGCGATAAGACTTGATATATCCTTGGAAGTAGAATTGAGTGCTTCGTCGGATTTATGTTTTGTTGGGATTGTGGGTATGAGCGATGGTATTCGCAATGAAGTCCATGATGCAGTAACTCACGCGCAAGAGGCTGGTGTAAAAGTGGTGATGATCACAGGAGATTATGCCGATACAGCACAGGCTATTGCCACACAGGCCCATATTTTCAAAGAGGGAGATGTAGTGCTTACAGGTAAAGATTTGAATGAAAAGAGTCAAAAGGAAATTTTGAAACTTTTGCCCAAAGTTACCGTTTTTGCCCGCGTTTCACCTGATGATAAATTACGTATTATTGAATTATATCGAGCAAATGGTCAGATCATTGCAATGACTGGTGACGGGGTTAATGATGCATTATCACTTGCGGCAGCTGATCTTGGAGTTTCAATGGGGAAAGGGGGGACAGAGGTTGCAAAAGAAGCTTCGGATATTGTTCTTCTGGATGACAACTTCGGGAGTATTGTTACTGCGATAGAAGAAGGGCGTAATATCTATCAAAGTATTCAGAAAGTTATTTTATATCTTTTTTCTACGGGTATTGGGGAAGTCTTGACTCTTGTTGTTGGAATGATTATTGGCTACCCGATGATTCTGATTGCGAGTCAAATTATTTGGTTGAACTTTGTTACAGATGGATTTCTTGTCGTGGCGCTATCACTTGAACCGAAAGAAAAGAATTTACTTGATAAAAATACCTTGAACCAAACAAGCGGGTTGCTG
>JACCDG011869539.1_pt1 | contig 74330 bp, 95 predicted proteins | sample 7442471 | NCBI WGS metagenome assembly JACCDG01 (sample SAMN15323444, study PRJNA562643) | freshwater metagenome | isolation source: river surface water | place: USA:Blue River Watershed | collected 2017-08-17 | reverse complement strand
TCGCTACGCAGCACGCATCAGCAAGGCAATCCGCGAACAGGGCGGAACTCCCGAAGAGCAGCTCGCCAAGTACGAGTCGATGCTTGCAGCTTACGATCCCGCGATGGACATGGCCGACCAGGCTGTGCTCGACGAAGTCACCGGGGAAGCCACCCGGCAAGAGCTGGAGTTTTCCAAGCCGGTGTTTGAGGCGCGGACTGGTGTGGCCAATGCCAAGCGAAACGCTGGGTTGGAAGCGCTCAAGGAAACTCTCAACGAGATCGATCAGATCCAAGCCGGCAAGGGTTACAGCGGCGACTCCACTGGCAAGCGGATGCTGCGATTCAACGCTCGTCGCGCCATCGGCACTCAGTCGGCCAATGATATGGCTCAAGCCAATCTGGAGAACGCATCTGAGCGGCGCGTCATCGAATCCACCGGTCGTGATCGGCGCGCGGCGGGTGGGGCGAAGATCGCCAGCCTGTTCAATCAAAGAATTTCCCGCAGCCGGTTGCCAGCCTTGGCGGTGTCGGAAGATTTCAACGCCAGCTTTGCCCCACTGAAGAACTTCAACATCGGCACGAATGAGTTCACCACCCCGCAGTCATACGTCGATAGCCCAGACATGGTTGGGGCTTTGTCCTCCAGCATTGGTGGCACACTGACAAACTTCTTTGGTAAGAAAGCTGCCGACAATCGCGACAGTGATCGCCGCCGCATGGGGCTAGGCGAGGTTGAAAAGCAAGATGACAGCGGAGATTAAAATATGCCCACACCAAACGAACAGCTTCAGGCAAACCTCAGCCGCATCTTTACCCCGATCAATGAGGCCATCGACCTAGACTTCAAGTTGTCAGTGGCCGACCGGGATCGGAAAGAGATTCTCGCTGAGGAGTTGCGTCGCGAGAAACGCGCCGACAAGAAGGCCGACAAGGATCTCGCTCGCCAAGAGAAGCGCGACCTGCTGCGTATCGCCATCGACAATGGGGTGGAGATTCCCGATGGCGCCACCAATAACCAGATCGTCAAGCTGATCAAGGACCGCAAGGAAGCGATCGCCAAGAACGCTTTGAAGCAAACCAAGGCGGTCTACGATGTTGACCGTAAGCGCGTCGAGTCTCGCCGCAAGGAGCTGGAATCCAAGCGCGAGAAGATCATCAATGAATCGCTCGCTCCATTGCAGAAGGCGCAGATCCTGAAGGGTCTTTTGACCATTCCGGAATACGACAACGCTATCCGCAAAGAGTCGCGCAAAAAGGTGGAAGAGTTGATGAAGATGGATCTCACTCGAGCCACCGACTCTGACGTTGACTCGCTGGTTCAAGGGATCTACTCCGACATCAAGAGCAACACCAACCTGTTCTGGTTTGACAAGGGAGGCGACAAGATTGCCAACGCATTTAACCTGTCTTACAGCGAGAAGGTTGGCGAGCAGTTGATGGCGAGCAAGAACGCCGAGTTTGCTGAGTGGCAGGAACAGATGAAGGAGTTGTCGCGCGAATCTCAGACGATCGAGCGCGGCCGTTCCGACGCCCTGAAGTCCGTCATCAAGGATCATGGGGCATTTCTTAGCGATGACACCATCTCCGAGTTGACCACGGAGGCTGAGCCTTTGGCCAGTGTCGCACCTCCAATCATCTCGCAAAACATCAAGGAAACCATCGCCAAAGCAGGGTCAGATGTTCCGGCTGAAAATGTCCCGGATCCAATCCCACCGCAGCTTGACCCACTGATGAACAGCGGTGGATTTCTGGACAGTGTTAATGCCAGCTTGAGCGAACCAGACAACGCGGGAATCAAGACCGACCCGAGCAATCCATTCAAGGTTGTCGGGGTTCAGGCTGACCCGGAGGTGAAGATTGATTTCGAGAATAGTCTGGCCAACACCATGCTTAAGAGTGGCCGCGGCATTCCGTCACAGTTCAAAGCACCCACCCCGGTCGAGACAACGACGCAGATGGTGGCGTCCCGACTTCAGGAGCGGGGTGCTGAAGAACCATACCCGATGACCCCGGCTGTGATTGAGGCGGTGATGAGAATCGCCTCAACCAAGCACGGCGCCGACCCGGCCCTGTTCCCTCAATTCCGCAAGAAGATCCTGGCTGGCGACAAAACCAGCATTGCGTTGTGGAATCAATATGTTGAAGATGCGCAGCAGTTGGAGCAAGGCGCTCCGGCAGTGCTACCATGAACATTCTTGTTGATGAATTCCGCCGCCAGTTCCCCAGCGACCAACGCAGTGACGAGGACATAACTCTACTGCTGGCTGCTAGGGATGACGGCAGCTTCTCGCAATACCCCGATTTCGTTGCCGACGTGAAGCGCATCACTGCGCTGCGTGCGGCAACATCAGAACTCAACACACCCAGCTACGCTCAAGAGTTTTCTCGTGCCCTGAAGCGGGGCGCTGGCTCGCTCAAGGAAAGCGCTTACGGATCCGCCGCACTCGCCGCCGATGTCGTCGGCCTCGAGGGTGCGCGCGATGCTGCTCTGGAAAAGTATGTCGAGTCACGCGATGAGTCTGCCGGTGAGAACGCTGCCACGGTTGGCCGGGTTGAAGACGTTGACACCATCGACAAGGGTGTCCGCTTTGCTTTGGCCAAGGGCGGTGAGCTTATCCCGCAAGTCGGTGAAGCGCTGGTCGTCGGCGCAGCCGGCGCTTTGGCTGGTAGCGCAGCAGGCCCAGGCGGAACGGCGGTCGGTGGCGCTGCTGGTTTGACTGAAGGGTTCGTCGCCCGGCAATCAGCCAAGGCCATCATCAAGGCCGGCATCGAAAAGATCCTCGGCAAGACTGCGGTCGATGCCGCCACCAAGCAGGTGGTCAAAGACCAATTGGAAAAGGTCGCAGCCAAAGAGCTGATTGAAGGTGCGCTTCATCCGATAACCGAGAAGCTGCTCGCCAGTCAGATCAAGAGCAGCGTGGCCAACATGGGGTCACTCGGCGCGAACGTCGCAAACTTCTATGGCATTGGCGCCGGCACCATCTACGGCGACCTGTCCACGCGCGAAGGAGTCGACCCCGAGGATGCGCGCAACGCCGCGCTGATCGGCGGCATCGGGTCTGCGCTGGCCAACGCCCCGCTCCCGGCCGTCATCCTCTCCCGTTACTTTCCCGGTGTCGGTCGTGATGTCGCCCAGTCATATATTCAACGTCTCGCCAAAGATGCCGCACTTGAGATCCCATTGGGTGCGACTGGTGAAACGCTGGATGAGCTGGTTCAGATCGCCGCTGAGAAATACGCCGACCCTCGACGACGCGACACGCCTCTCGACGATCAGGATCTCAGTCGCTTGCTGAACGCAGCCGTCGTCGGGGGTGGGGCTGGAACAATCGGCTCGGTGGTCAGCGCTATACCAGGCCCAAGCTCAGTCCCGAATCCAGAGTCTGAGGTCCTGGACCCACAGGTGCAGCGCTACTTTAAGGATGTGCCACCAGAACGGCAGCTGCAGTTGCTCGCGCTGCTCAACCGGCAGAAGCTTGGCACTGCCACCGAGGGAGATCTCGCCTCACTCCGCAGCCTGCCCACGCAGGAAAACAATTTTGTCAGTGCAATCAGCGGGCTCGAAGAAGAGGCAAAGAACAAGCTGGTGTCTGAACTGACGCAGTTGAAAGGTGGTGAGCAAAATGGCAGCAAAGAAAAAGAAGGGCAAGGGCGGCAAGATGTGCTGACTAAGTCCGAGTCGCAGGCGGTGGAAGATCAAGTGGGCACACCTCCAGTCCAAACGGAGACTGCTAAGCCGCCTGCGCCTCAAGCCATCACCCCTGATCAAGTGAAGGCTTTGGTCGAGCTGAAGTATGACCAGAACGACATCGACAATCTTTCTCCAGATCAGGCCAAGGACATCATCGACGCTCAACTGGTCAGCCCGAAAGCTGTTCGCCGCGACAAGTTCCGCAAGAAGCTGACGCCGCAAGATGCTGCCGACGAAGCGAAGCTGAAGCTGAAGGTTGATGAGGCTGCCGCAGAGACGAAGCCGAACCCGACGCCGGAAGAGATCACCACCAACGAATACACCAAGGGCAAGGTCGACATCGAAGGTTTGCCGGTGGTCATTGAGACAGCCAAGGGTGAGCTGCGCCAGAATAAGCGCGGTGGCGAACCGTGGTCGGTCATCATGCCAGCCACCTACGGCGACATCGAGGGCACTGTTGGCGCTGACGGCGACCCGATCGACGTGTACGTTGGCGACTCACCGAAGTCTGATCGTGTCTGGGTGATTGACCAGATCGATCCGAAGACCAAAGACTTCGACGAGCACAAAACATTTGTCGGGTTCAGCACTCCCGAGCAGGTTCTTGCGGCGTACGACGCTAGCTTTTCAGATGGCAGTGGCCCAACTCGTCGCGGTCGTGTGACTGAGATGAAGCGTTCCGAGTTCGACACTTGGATTAAAAGTGGTGACACCAAGAAGGCAGTCGGTTATGAAAAGCCATCAGCGGAGTCGAGTCCAGTAGCAGCTCCAGCAGCTTCAACTCTCACCGCTGCGGCCACGTCTGCGACTCCAGTGGTCGCAGCGGCTTCCACTCACGAAGAGAAGCTTGCTCACAAGCGTAAGATTGATGAAGAGCATGGAAAGCTTGTAATCCAAGAACGCGATGACATTGAGTTCTTTGGAAAAGACTCAGATGAGGCAAAAGCATCAAGCGCAAAGCTTCGTCAGTTTGAATTGGATAATGCAGCTTGGGTTGGAGCTGCAAGGAGTGCCATGGCGGAGAAGGGTGACACATCTAATTTGCCAAATGTTCCAAAGGCGGTTGCAGCGGCTTCACCCCAAGCCTCCACTATGGGAGAGGTTGGCGCAAAAGCTGGCAAGAAGGTGAAGTTCAAAGACCCGCTGCACGAGCAGGAGATCGGATTCAAAGCCGAGCGCGCTGACCAATACCTCCGTTCCCAGATTGATTTTCTCAAAAGGCTGAAGGACTGTATTAACCAAGCATGAAGCCAAAGCTTTCACCGAGAGAGATCCAGGCGCTTAAAGATGATGGCGCTGACATCGACGTTCCGATAATGCCTCCAGTTCCTCCTGCTCCCAATGAAGAACTGAATGCGCTGCGCTCGATCGTCACCAAACTTGATGCCTTGATCGAGAAGCCCGGCCCCGAGCCATTGACCATATCTCCACCGTCTGTTACGGTAAGTCCAGCTCCAGTAACAGTTCAATCAAGCAGCCCGGTTAGAAAGTGGGTGTTTGATGTAGTCAAACTAAGCGAGACAAAAACTCGAATAACTGCAACAGCAGCCGAATAATTATGCCTAAAGCCACTACTACCTGTGACAAAATCCTCGCACTCATTTTCAATGCTGTTGCGTGGGCAAACATGGCCGACAACGCCGCATCGTCGCCATTCACCAATCTTTATCTTTCCCTGCACACTGCCGATCCCGGCGTTGGCGGATCGCAACTGACTAACGAGGCGGCGTACACGAACTATGTCCGCGTCGCTGTCGCCCGCACGACCAGTGGGTGGGCGGTGCCGTCAGGTGGCGAAACCAGCAACGCGGCACTGGTGCAGTTTGCGCAGTGCGGTGTCACTGGCGCTACCATTACGCACGTCGCCATCGGCACGGCATCAGCCGACATCGTTGGGAAGCTTGAAGCAGCCGCCGACCTGGCAGGATCGGGAGATCTCGAGGGTGCGCTGGGCGCTCTCGCCGACCTAGCGGCATCGCTCGAAGGCGCTGGCGCCGTGAGCGCCGCCGCCGTCGCGAAGGCGTTCATGTCAGCCAACATTGTGGTGACTGGTGATTTGCTTACGGCTGAAACGGTGGCGCAATCCGTGTGGGCCGCCGCTGCTTCAGCCAGCAACAGCGCTGGCAGCATGGGTGAAAAGCTCAACGATGCTGGCAGAACAAACATTACGGCCGGCTTAATCATTCCCTGTGCTGGCAGCATGGGTGAAAAGCTCAACGATGCTGGCAGCGCCAGCAATCCGTGGACAGAAGTCATCGAGAGCGGTTACACCGCAGCCGAAATCATGCGCCTGCTTGCCGCCGTCATGGCCGGCAAGAGCAATGGTGGCGGTGGCACAACCATCAACTTCCGCGATCTGGCCGACACCAAGGATCGCATCACGGCGACGGTAGACACAAATGGCAATCGGTCAACTGTCGTCAAGGATGCAACGTGACAATTACTTTCCGGGCGGGTTCACTCGCAATTACTTTGGCCGATACTGGCCACAGTCGAACACCATCGTTGTCCCGCCGCTTGCGCCTCCGGGAATAAATTACGGCACGCCCGCATACGAGAAGCGCATCCTCGATCAAATCGAGCAGGACCGGAAAGATGCAATCGCACTGGTTGAAGTGCTGGTAACGTGGTTAAGTATCAAGGATTGATATGGGAAACTTAATTGACTGCCTTGAAAAACTCCGCCCTAAGAAGCGCGTCACGCATTTCAGCGAGGCGCACGAGGCGGCGTTGATTGATCGCCACAAGCACTACGTCGAGCAAGGCAAGTATTCCCCACAGCAGGCCAGCCTCATGGCTATTGACTGGGCTATTGGTCGGGCGACCGAAGCGCACGCCAATCTTTTCCCGCTTGAAGTTAAAACAGCCAAGACAATCCCGACATCGACAGCTCCAACAACGGCTCAAACCGCAGACGATACAATCGCCAGAGAGGTTGAAAAAGAAACCGGTTTCAAGCTGATCAAGAAGGCTCAGGCTGGAGCGATGGCTGTCCCGACTCCGGAGAAACTTGCCGCCATGACGGCTGAAGAGCGAATGCTGACGGAGCGGGTGCTGGCAGCGATGCCTCAAGAATGGGAATTCACCGACAATCGCAAAGATAGCAAGACCCCAGGTCGAACCTTCCGCGCTTCGATCAATGCAACCAAGGCAGAGATGCTTGATGCGTACCGCAAGAGCGCGCCTGAGTATGTGACGCCAGAGTCGATCGGACTGGAAAAGCAGAAGGGAGCGAATGGCAAGAAAGGGTTCTACAACATCAAAGCGAATGGCGTCAAAGGATCTGTAAAAATCGAAGGCGACACCATCTCACTGGTTAATCTTCGGGCTGACGAGCAAAGCAAAGGATCTGGCACTGCGTTCATGTCCAGCCTGAAGGCGCTGGCTGACGCTACGAACAAGAAGATCAGCCTGATTGCAAAGGCTGACGAGAAGGGGGCGCTTCAAGATCGACTTGAAAAGTTTTACGAACGACAGGGGTTCAACCTTGTTGATCCGAAAAGTCGCACATTCGAGTATTCCAAGAACACTCCAGTCAAAGCGCCGGAGCCGGCGACAGCGAGTGCTTCCGCAGCCAAAGGCACAATCAACGGCGAGGCTCGTGCGCTCCGCGCCGAGGACGTTGACATCGAGAACAAGGCAACCTACGGATCCTCCAAGCGCGGAAAGAATGGTGCGCCATCCATCGTTGAGCCTGCATGGTTCAGGCCGACTGGACTCGAGGCTCGCGTTCCACTGATCACGCGATTGCTTTCCGATCGCGGCACGCCATCAGGATCCGGCAAGCAGAAGACTGCCCGCGTCACCGCCCTGCTCGACAACCAGACCGGCAAGGTGCATCTGGTTTCGACATACGAAAGCGCGCCTGGTAAGCCAGCCGTCACCATCTTTAGCGAGGAGTTCAAGCCGACCGGTCGCGGCCAGAAGAAGGACAACAAATCAGTCCAGCTCAACGTGGTTCTGGATGCCAAGCTGGCAGATGGCAAACCGCGATTCGAGGTTATCGGCTCGATGCGAACCACTTACCTGACCGAGTTCCTGCACACTGAAGTCCCTACGCAGGAACAGTTCGAGCAGGACTTTGGATCCAAGTTGGACAAGGAGACTGAAAACATTCGATCGCGCGCTGCATTGATCGAGCAGAAGCGCCTTGAGTTGGAGCAGGAGAAAGCTGCCAGGGCTGGAAAGAAAAAGGGGAAGGTTGACGACGATGCCCTTGTCGGAAAAGACAATGCGCCGGTCGAAGAGAACATCCAAGTTAAGCCGAAGGTCGTCATCAAGTTCAACCTAGACGAGCCGGGAGGCGTCGATCTCGATGACGACGAGGTGAAGACTTTGGTTGCCGGATTGGCGACCGCGAACATTACCAGCACAAAAGACTTTGCCGACAAGGTCGCGTCCGGTGTCATTGATGACGCCACAATAAAGGTCTTGCAGAAGACCCGCGCCCAGGATCGGGACTTTATCCACCGCGTGATCCAGGATGGGATCAAGCAAACCCTTATTGATTATGACAAAGCAAGCGGAGGTCGAACTCATTACGCAGGACTTTTTGAACCGGCTCAACCAAGCGCCACTGAAGCGGCGCCGGGAGGCGTTCCTAATACTGAAGGACGGGGCGGACAAGGGGCTGATCGACCCGCGGCCACTGTGGCGGGCCAGCAAGATAGTGCTGGGGTCACGAAACCGGCTGGTGATGCAGGGAACAAAGTCATTGATCCGACCGGTGGAACGGTAGCCGACAACCTTGAAACCGTTCCCGCTGGATGGGATAAGGTGGAGGTTGATGCTGAGCCTGAGCCGGTTGACCCAGAGCAAGAGCGTATCCTCGACTTCATGTATAACATGGCGGCTGCTGCTGGCATTGATGTCCGGCTGATCAAGAGCGACCGCAACCACGGGCTTTACAACCGGGAGAACAAGTTGGTCACCCACTGGATTGGAAAGGCGATTGGCTATCGCGAGGTGATGACCGCCATACACGAGCTGGCTCACCACGTTTCACTTCAGATGCCGATGAACATCCGCCGTCAGGTGATCGGCGCAATCATGCGGTTGACTGACGCACAGCTTGGAATTGAGAACCATCCCGACCCGCGCATCCGACAAGATGATCCATCCAAGCTTGGCGCAGCAACCCTGCAAGAGGAGCGCTTGGTTGGCGCGACCGAGCTGAGCCTGCTGCGAAGCGGATTCAATCCTCGTGAAGCGAACACGATCGCCCAGTCCTTTGTCCGCCTGATGAAGGACATGTATTACAAGGCGGTGCTCAACATCCAATCGTTGTTCGGGCTGAGAACAAACGAGAAGTTGGCGCGGGAATACTTTGAGAACTCCGTGAAGCGCCTACTGTCTGGCGACCACAGTCGCTACAGCTACTTCGACATGCTCGGTTTGTTCAAGGCATCACCGGCAACTCGCTACGACAAGTGGTTCAAGACCTCGAGCGTTGCTGGTGAGCGTCTTAATTCCAATGGTCTGACCTATGACCATCAGGACAACACGACCTCGGAAGGGATGCAGTTCAATATCGACGCCGCTCTGCATACCATGCCGGTCACAGAGAATCCACGCGCCACTAGAACCACTCGCGTGGAGCGGGAAGTGGCGGCGCTGAATCATTTGATTACCCTGCAAGATCAGGCGGCGACCCTGCTTGAAGCTTCGGATGCTGCCGACAAGGCGCTGAAGGGGAAGACCGCAATGGAGTGGTTGCGCAAGATGCTGAAGCTGCCCGATCCCAAGGCAGCCAAGGATGAATTGAACGGCCGGCTGGACTTCGATGGCAATCCGGTTGAGTTCAATCCTGACAAGGTCGTTGGCGATTTCCGTGACGCATCCAATCGCGATGCTGTGCTCGACAAGATGTATCGCGATACCCAGTCCATGGCTTACAAACTTGACCAGGCTATCCGGGAACGGGTGAAGAATCTGGAGCGCATCAAGGAATACAAGGAGAAGGTGGTTGAGCGGGTGGCCAACGCGCGCAAGAAATACACCGACCTTGATGAGCAGGCGCGCTTGCTGCGGATTGAGTCTGACAAGGAGCTGCGCGCCATGCTGGACATGGTGGCCGGAACTCGGAAGCGCTCTCGCATTGCGGCGCAGCTCCGGGTCCTGGACCCGATGAATGATCCCAAGGAATACGGAAAAGCTTTTGAGCGCCTGGTTGAATCGCGGACATTGACTGGCCCTCGGTTGGTTGAAGCTTTGCAGATCGCAGTCGGGATCCAAACAATCGACTTCAACGCAAAGGCCGACGAGATTCACAAGGCCATGAAGGAGTCAGGCAAGTTCAACGCCCTGACGCAGGACAACCAGAACAGTCGCGCCATGCTGGCCGCGGTCATCGCTGTCGCCAAGCAGAACAAGCGGATGTTGGCTGAGCTGGAGCTGCGTGGTTTGAAGGAAGGACGGGCTGCGATCGAGGCCAAGCTGGATCAGATGCTTGCTGGCAAAGCCAAGTTCAAGACCAAGCGCATCGTGACGCGGGCCGACTCCATCGAAACCAGAATCCTTTCCGAGTACGCCAAGGATGCGAAGAAGGTTCGTGATGCGGATGAAGATGCCGTCGATGCAACAAATGAACTGAAGGCATTGCGGGCGATCGAGCCGATCGTCAGCCAGAAGATGGACGAGCTGACCGGCGAGCTGGGTGTGGCACTGGACTTCGTCTTCAAAGATGGCGCTGAATTTCTGGCAGTGAAGGAAGGCATGAAGCCGGACGTCATCGCCAAGTCCAAGCGGAAGCTGACGTTGGATTCGTCAAACAATCCGACTGACCCGAAGGCGTTGCAGGAATACGTCATCGACATGAAGCGCTTCCTGATGGAGCGCGAGGAACGCTACAAGGCTGGCGACTTGGCTGCCAAAGACCGCTGGTATCAGCGGGTGGAACGGCAGTATGCGGAGATGGCGACGCACCTGAACTACAACCTTGATGCGATTCCATCTGGTCGAACCAACTTCGAGCTGAGCCTGATGCCGGAGTTCTCCGCCATCGGTGACGGATTCAACACGCCGGCCGCCCAGTTGTTCAAGCGTGCTGGCAACCTCTTCGCCAAGACGGAAGCGTTCCTGCGCAACATCAGCGACGGGATTTACGATAAGGACTACCGGATGCGTCGCGAGCTGCACCGGTTGCTGCCGGGGCTTAACGACGACAACCTGCAAACCTTCATCGATGCCGCCAAGTTTGACATCGAGGACAACATGGCCGACCTCGTCGAGCTTTACGCCGACAAGCCGGACAAACTGAAGCGCCTGATTTACAACCGGGTTCGTGACAACATCATGAACACGAAGCTGGCCAAGGACATTGGCTTGAGCAAGGTGGCCGACCGGTTCATGCACACATTTGAGAAGCTGCTCGACCACGAGTGGCAGGCAGGCGAGGAGCACTACAAGGGCCGCGTCGTCAAGGGTATCGAGGTAGCCAACCCGATCACCGGCAAAGATGAGGCGACTGGGTTGAAGGTGAAAGACAGCGGCATCCGCGTGATGGATGACGATGGCAAGCTGGTCGCTGGCCAGCGCCGTCACATCGCCAAGGGGTGGCGCACCTTCGGCGGCCGGCGCATGAGCAACGGCTTCAATCAAATGATTGGCGCCATGCGTCGCAGCGATTGGGCATCGTTCGGTAATTACGTCGGTGACGGAAAGCTGAAAGAAGCCTACAAGGAAGATCCAGAAGTGGCGCGCGAGTTGTTGAACAAGTTCTTCAACCATCCAAAAGATGGTCAGGTGGTGCGTGATTGGTTCTTGCAGATGCTGGCATCGCGCCAGCAGGAGTCATCGTTCGACGCTCCGGCGCTGGAGGATGAAGTCACCATCCCGCCTGCCGATCCACAGAAGGTGCTGCGCGCTTTCAATGAAGCGCCCGATGGGGACGTGCTTCAGTTCATCGAGAACATGTATGAGCTGCACGACGGGGTTTCCGATCGGGCAACCTATGTGCAGCACATTGCCGATCAGTTGCAGGAACACTGGAACGATGTAGACAACATCGCCAAGAAGTATTTCCCGGATGATGGTTCGCAGAATCCGATGAACACCATCCAGGGCATGTCACCAAACGCATTGATTGATGCGCGGGAGATCTCCGGATTGCCGAGCGAGTGGTTCTCGTTTTACAAGTTTGACAAGCCCAGCTTGCACAAACTGTCGCGCCTGATTGCTGCCGAGGTGGCGTTCGGTCGCAGCTCCGAAACTCTTGCCGGCCTGATGGACACCGTAGCCAACGAGGTGAAGGATGCCATCACCAAGCTGGAAGCGGAACGGGCTCGGGTCAGAACTGAGAACCGCACTTGGGATAAGGACCGCGTCGAGAAGGTCGTCGCCAAGATGCCGGACTATAAACGCCTGAAGACTTTTGAAGATCGAGCGGCGCTGATCCCGAACTCGATCAAGGGGATCAGTCAGTTCTTCCGGAAGGACAACACGATGGAGGCCAATCTTGCGGCTGGCATTCGCTTGACGCAACTGACCAGTCGCCTCATGGTGAACAATCCATCGTCTGCCATCTATCAGATCGCTGCGTTGTTCGACCCGATGTTCCGCTTCGGGTTGACCCCGGCCGCAATCCGATCGACTGCGACCGCGCTCAAGACGCACGTCAATGAAAGTGTGGCGTCGCTGGCTCAGGCGCTGGGATTCCAGATCCTGAACAGCGAGCACAACCAGCGCTTCAACGAACTCAACTTGCAATACCCGGAACGCATCAAGAAGTTTGGCGACGAGTTCCGGCGCTGGGACAACGAGAGCGCAGTGTCGCACGCCGCCCGGTTGGCCGAAGAAACCATCAGCTTCCCGGTTGGTCGTGGCGAGAACAAACAGCACGTTCAGTTTCGCCCGACTGCGTTGTTTGATTGGACGACAATGATCGCCGACCGATCGCTTGACGCTGGGATGCAGAATCTTGTCGGCAACTTCATGGCGCGCGGCATTGAGTTCTATCGGAACAACCCTGACAAGGCGGAGGACTTTAACTACCAGCTCTCCGATAAGGATCTGAATCTGCGGTTCGGAGACGGGGCCACACTGAAGCAGCTTCGCGTGGACATGCAGAACTTCGGATTGAACTTTGACCAGATGGTCAAGAACGCCATCAAGCGTGGCGATGGAAGGGTCTTCACTGATCAGGAGGCGCTGACCTTGAACGCGATGGCGATGTTCCTTGTGTCTTCACAGTCGAACATCTCCACGATGAAGTCATCGTTCTGGAACAACTCAGTCCTGCGGGCGGCTGTTCCGCTGCTGGGATGGATGGGCCGGCGCACGTTGGACGTGGCTGGCAAGCGCCTGGATTCAAACGGAAAGCTTCAGGCTCAGGCTTTGATTCGCGGCCTGACTGGCATCGCTGCTGTTTCGGTGGGTGGCCTGGCACTCAGTGCGATCGTTGACAAATACTACGAAGAGCTGATCGGCAAGAAGCGCAACCTTCGCCCAATGACCAGCCCGCTCGGGTTGACTGAACACATCGCTCGCGTTGGATCTTTCGGATTCTTTGGTGAGCTGGCTAATGGCGCAATCAGCGTCGGGCAGGGTGGTGACAGCCGCATCATCTCAGCGGATCGCCGCATCGTTGGGTTGTCAGCAATCATGACGGCACAGCAGGCGGCGTCGGCGCTGATCAACCAGGGTGAGTTTGATTACTCGCGCGTCGGTCGCCCGCTGTTCACTGCCATTGGTGGCGGTGGCTTGCTGCAATACATGGGGATGTATAACAAGCTGACTGGAGCAGACAACGTCGAGTCCCGCATCAATGCTCGCATCAATGCGCAGAACTATCTGCGCGTGATTGGTCGGGAGCTGGAGCTGCCGGTTCGTGGGTTCAGCGGTGGTGTCGGAACACCCACTCCGATGACGCCATACATCACTCGCATGGAGCTGGCTGCTTACGCCAACAACGCTGTCGATTTCCGGAACGCTTACACTGAAGCCATCAAGCAGGCGAAGGCTCAAGGGTTTGAAGATCCGGTTGATCATGTGAAGCGATCGTTTGCATCCAAGAATCCTTTGCGCTCCGTGTTTCAGACTGCGCCAAGCGAGAAAGAATACGAGCGAATCTTGCTGGCACTACCACAGGATGGAAGAGATGCCGTGTCTGAAGCCGTGAACCAATTCAATCGCTACGCTGAAAGCATTGGCGCTCGCGGGTTTGAGGGTAAGGCGGACAAGAAATCATCGGCGATTCAAGCGAAGTATCCAAGTCCATTCAGCCAAACTCGCGCGCCAGCGTTTTCCGTTAAGGGATGATGTAGGTCTTTGTCGTCGCAGTTGATTTGTGGCCAGCAAATTCTGCAACTGATTCGATTGGCTTACCGCTTTCATGAAGCTCGGTCAGCTTCTCGGATCGCAGCTCGTGGAAATGGTGATTGGAAACTCCCGCTCGCTTCAAGATCCGCGCGAACTGAACTGGCAACTGCGATCGCTTTGAGGTGTCCATTGCGATGATTGCCTTGTCTGGCCAGCACCACTTCTTGTTTATCTTTGGGATCCGGTCGATGACCTCGCGCATCTCGGCGTTGATCTCAATGTCAACGCGAGTGTTCTTCTTGCCGGTGTGAACGATGAGCCTGTCGTTGCAAATGCTTGACCACTGAAGAGTTGCAACGTCGCTGATTCGGAGCGCTGAGTGACGGCCAATGATCGTGGCTGCCAGCCAGAAGCGGTAGGTTTCTGTCAGATCCTCTGATGGATCACTGCTGCGATTGAGCAGGACGCGGATGTGAAACCGCAACCACGTCAGAACTTTTTGATACTCATCGTTGGTGAAGCGGGTCTTGACTCTGACTTCCTTCTGCTCGTGCGATCGGTCTTCATACTTCACGCTGCACAGCAATGACACATCGCCATCAATGTAGCCTTTCTCTTTGCAGAAGAAGAACAGCGAGCGCAGAACGGCCAGCCTGAACCTGCGAGTGTTCACCTTGCAGTCGTCATTCTTGTTCACCCAGCGATCCAGATCCTGCTCGGTGATCTCATCGATGTTGGTGTGTGCGACGTGGGTGTCGCGCATCCAGGCCAAGAGATACGACCGCATGTTGGCCACGCTGTTGCTGGATTCGTAGGTGGACCTGGACCAATCAGTCCATCGCTCGATCGCCACCTTGACGGTCACCGTCTTGTCGCCGACCAACTTCTTCAGCAGGCTGCGCGTGATCGCCCCCGAGATGGCGGCGTGCTCGACCTGCTCGAGGTTCATTTCCTTGGCGCGCTGGTTGGCAACCTCGAGGTTGCCCGTCTTCAGCGCAATAATGCTTTTCTTTTTTCCACCTTCGAGTGAGGCGAAGTATCGGTCGCCCATCTTGAATATCTTCATGCTCTCCTCCTTGAATCGATTGCGATATAGATCATGATCAATGCCACGATCAACAGTGGGAACGCCGGCCCAATCAGCAGTGTGCCAAACCCAACGATGGGGGAGCACGCCAACAGGATCAGCAGTCGTATCAGTTCGCTCATATTAGTAACCCGCCCACCCAAGTTTTCACGGAGACAAAGCCGCGCGCTCAAAGCGCTCTTGAGTGGGCGGGTAGATTATTTGGTTGGCGGAATTCCCTCGCTCACAAACGCTTCATTCTTTGGGATGTTGAACCAGTTTTCCAGATTGGTGAACGGCTCTGTCTTGGCGCTGCGGTTCAGCTCAAGGCATACTGCGTTGGCGTATTCGCTTTTGAGTTCCATCACCACCTTCTGCTCTTGGCGGTCGTAGAGAACCAGACCCTCAACCTTGCTCATGTCAGGAAAAACTTCAGCGATCGCGCCGATGTTCCAGACAAACCGGGGATTTCTGTCGTTGTATTTGCTCATGATTTTATTAGTGGATCTTGAAGTGAACCGACATGCCGACCTTGCTGATCCCCCAGCATACCATGCAACCGTCGCATTGGCCGGGGCATTCGACAACCTTCTCGCCCTTGCGGAACTTGACGTCGCCAGCATAAGAGCGGGGGCCGGGTGGGATCTTGGACATTATAGAAGTTCATTGCTTGGTGATGATTTCAACATCAACGTCATCTGGTTTGGAACGCACGAAAACAGTCCCGCATACCACCTCGATTTTGACCACCCGATTATTATTCCTGATTGCGCTTTCAGTCTCTGCCACAATGCCAGCCAGCTTTCTCCCATAGGTATCCGCAGCCTTTACCGAACACTCGGCGGTATTGATAGCGTGGTAGATGGTGCTGATGTTCATCCCAAGGGTGCGACCGATGTTGGATGGGTTGGTCGCCATCGCTTTGCAAATGACAAGCAGCGCAGCCTGCTTGGCCATTACGATTGAGGCTTGTCTGGATTTACCAAAAAGGTCTTTTGGGTTTACCGCACAAGCGCGAGCTGCTGCGTTGAACGCCTTCAGCATGTTCTCTTTGGTGGGTTTCATGATGTTGTCTTTCTCAGCCACTTGCCGACTTTGTCCTTGTGCTCACCAGAGAACACGCTGATGACAAAGATGTTGTCCATGTCGAGGTCAGGATCTTTCAGCCGCCGCTTCAATTTGAAGCGCGCCAGCTCGACAGCCTTAACCATGCTGTCGTTCTTGATCACATAGACCGCAGTGTCTTGACCGTAGTTGTCGGTGTGGGTGTCGGGCAGCAGCAGCACGACCGTCCAGTGGCCGGGCTCGGGGCTGACACCCTTCTTGAAAGCGCGCGTTCCGTCTGGCCCGATGCGGCGCATGATGCTTTCAAGTTGAGCGATCCACTTCTTGTCGCCAACAACTGCCGGCGAGGTGGTCTTGCTGAGCAGTGCGTTATACACCTCAGCCCAATCTGATTTGCTTAGGTTGGTCATACCCACCCCATTTGTTTTCCGAAGCGCTCCAGCTCAGGCCACTTGAAATGGTGGCACCCAACCACAACTTCCTCTTGTGAGATGTCTTCAATTTGATAGTGCCCAACGTGGTGGCTATGCCCATTGCGATGCCACCCCTTCTCGCGCATCGAAAAGCAAAACAGCAACGATCGCTTGCAGTGTTCAATCGGGACACGAGCACCCCTTGATGTGACAACCTCATCTCCCTCGACCCGCATGAGTGGGCCACAGCGATAGCTGAGGATGACGTTCTCACCAGCCAACCACTTTGGAATTTTCTCCGCATCTTCTTTTTCCGCTTTCTCTTTCGCTATGCGTTCAGCTTCAATTCGCGCAGCGTTCCTGCTTTGAATGCGTTCAGCCACCAGCTTGTGAGCTGACTCAAGATCATCATCAAGCTTCAGAAGCATGCGCTCAATCTTGTGGCATCCGCCGATACCAAAGTAGGCACACACTTCCGAAGCCGACTTCAGACGCGACGCCGCATGGATCAAAGCTTCAGCCTGCTTGAATTTATAGCGCGACTTCGGCAGATCCATCATCTGCTTGAACTCGTTCATGTAGTAGTCGCGCAGGGACTGCGGAGTGAACTCAAGTTGTTGGCCACGCTTACCGCAGTGGACATGGAACACCCGGCTGGTGTTGCGGATAGCTTGAAGAACCCTGCCTTGATGCTTGCTGGTGAACGACGAGAACGTCGAGGAGTCAACCACATAGGCAACCTTGCCCCTGTGCCTGATCCGGTTGGCGATAACGGTGGCGAATGAATAGAACCTGTCGCCATCGAACCGAGTTGACGCTGGAGAATTTCCGTATGGCGCTGCCTCATTTGCCCAGACGTGGGCGATTTCTTTTGACCTGAATACCGTCTTCATGTTTTGTCCTTTTGTTTATTTGAGTTTCCAGATTGCCCGATACTCCGACACTGTGAACTCCTGGCAATCTTTGGGGAGGTCACTGAACTTGATACGTCGTCCGAGGTGGCAAGTCTTTCCGATCTCTCTTGCCCAGCCCCACTTGTTCAAATCGCACGGCCGGTTGTCTGAGTGGCCATGTTGTCCGAATCCTTGCGGGCTGAAGGGGAACTCGCTCATGCTGAGGTATGGCCACTGGACTACCGCGCCACCTTTAATCACTGCGGCTCGACCGGTGAAGACCACAGTGTAGCGATCGAACGTGCCGCCTTTGTCTACTCCTCCATTGTCATAGACGCGGCAATACTTTGGCACACCTTTCGGCATCAACCGTTTGCGCCGATCAAGTTTGTAGCTGTGCTTGTTGTAGGTCTTTGCTGTTGTTGCGTTCATAATTTTATACTCCACAGATTGCATTCTGGCAGCCGAAGTCTGCCTCTACCAACTCGTCTATCACGGCTGGCGATGTCCGCTCCCAACGACTCCGCCTCCGTTGCATAATGATTCTAGGTGCATGGTTGTAGGTATAGTTTCAGCGCCTCCTCCTCCGGCATGGAGTTGAGGATCTGCGCATTGGGGTGTTTCTTTTTGATGAACTCGATCAACTGGCTTTGCGTGCAAGGGATTCCTGGCTTAGGTTTGCACACCATCATCTTCCCGTCCAGTATGTAGAGGGCGTGCTTCTTCAACCGACGCCGTAGATCCTTGGCCGACAGGTGATTCGTCAGCAGATCTCCGACGATTGTATCAGGCGTGGGCTGCATCTTTCCATACATGGTGTCCTCAAGTGGCAGGCTGGCAGCGTATGCAGCCAGTCGCTTGAATGAACCGGGCACGATGTCACGATGAAGATCGCAGCCGCCATTCCCATTGTTGCTGACGTGGATCGATGGCACGCCGTCGATGACGACAACCGCCTCGAAGCAATTCGTTTCCTGGCTGGCAAACGCTGCGTGCTTAACTTTTGTTAGCGTAACTTTCATGATTCGATTTTCTTTTTTCTGTGATTTTTGGTTTGGGTTTGATCACTTCACGTCGTAGTCGAATGGGAATTCTTTCAGTGATTCGAGCAGTGCCAGCCTCGCCTCGCCGGTGTATGGAGTGCGCCATCCGAAGCACCATCGCCCGGTGTGTTTGTAGTAGATCGCGTTGCTGTCCGGGATGCGATGGTCGAGCAGCCACAGCGTGCCATCCAACTCCTTCTTCTTGGCGGCAACAGACTTTTCAAAGTCAGCGATCGCCTCGCTCCGCAGCTTGCTCCACTCCGGCTCAGGTAGGTTCTTGAGTCGGCGCGATTCTATCTCTGATTCCTCCACCATGAATCGCTTGGCGTCCCAATCTCCTTTAAGTTCTCCAGCCCTCAGCCACTCCATGAATTTGTAGGCGATGTTGTCGCTGTCGGTTGGCCTGACGCCTATCTTAGCCCTGAGTTTGGCGCACAGCTTTTTTCCTTCTGCCAACCCATCGTCGTTCGCCATCGCAATCTCCTCCCATGTCCACATATCACGCGACGAGTAGTAGATTCTGATGCGGCCTTCGTGGATTAGCAGGCCAACACCTGAACCTTTATCCCGATGTGGGATTGAAAGGCGCTCCCGCAAAACCTGATCGGAGTAGTGGCTGAACTTCCAGCTTGATCCGTGCTCGCTTCCGGGAATAACCGGCGCGTTCATTCGAGTGGCAACCTTGCCCGGCCACCAGTCTCCGTAGTAATTGACCACCATCGACGCCATGCTGAGGTCGTTGGTTGATACCTGATCGAACAACTGTCGCAGCCTGCCGCCATCTTCAGGCCACGGCATGGAGCAGTCATTTAGTTGGCGCAGGTTTGCTGCCGCCAACCCAACCGTCTCAAGCAAGACGTGGATTTGAGTTGGTAGTTTCTTGTAGGCCGGCAGAGCTAGCTCAATCCATGCCTGTTCGTAGTCGAATGTCTTCATCGATATGTCTTTCGTTTAATGTTTACCGTCGTGAAATTACAGAACTTTGAACACTTTGTTTTTGACACTGCCATCCAACGCAGCAAGCGCTTCATTGGGAGTCTTCGCATCTTCCAGCTTGAACAGAGTCTCGGTAAGGTTTTCACCCAGTTGCTGGATTGGCATCCGCTTGGCTGATGCGTTGAGCAGAGTCACGCGCCCATTCTTGAGCACGAGGTAGCTGACGTTTGTTTCGCACGTCTTGGACGTGATCTTGATTCGGATTGGTTCGGTCATAATGTTATGAAGGTTGAACTAACTTGCCGGTTTCAACTGAGTAGATCGGGTATGGTGCGGGCTGGTCGTCATCGAACCAATCGCCGCCAAGGCAGTAGCATTTGTTGGATGTGATACCAAGTTCGGCTGCGCGCTTGTCGTCAATCTCTCCCACATCCAACGAGCTGTCCAAGTTGCACGCTCCCGGAACGCACGGCGAACAGAAACTTGCGTAGGTAAAGTAAGGCGACTTGAGAATCATCAAGTCGCTGTCGAGGCACTTGGTTATCTTGTAACCATCGTGCTCATACAACGGGCTGCACTCGTGCTCGCCAGCGTTGTCGCTGAAGTCCTGCTCGACGACAGCCCAGACATGCTCAACATCTGGCAGGTTCGGCTTGCCACCTGGAGGATCAGACACCATCTCACTGAACAAATCCATCAGCTCACTCAGTCGGTCTTCGATGAACCGTTCGCTGACGTAGTTCTTCAGCACCTTCTTGAGTTCACCCTTCTTGTCCTCGTAAAGAGCCTCCTCGTAGCACCGCATGATCTGCTGCTTAGCTTCCTCAATGCCAGCCTCCCAAGCTAGGTCGCGAGAGTGAGAGCCATGATAGATGTCATCCACCGACTCAGGCATCACCGAGTTCTGGCTGATGACACCGTAACGAATGCCGGTGTCAGCATCCATGTTCGTAGTTGATCCGATGCCGGCGTAGTTGATGCCGGGGTATGTTGTTTTGCTCATAAGTTTATTCGTTCGCTTTCTCAATCGCTTTCATCATCGCCTCATGCCAGACGGGCTCAACCTCGGCAGATGAGGTGTGAGCGTATGCTTCTTCGAGAGAACCATCGCTGTCTGGAACTTTGACGCAATCACCATCTGTCACATCGTAGTCAAGCAGGGTGTAGTCAACCGGAACGGCAGACGTTACACCACGCAGGCAGCCGCCGCCGACATGGATGATGACGTGTGGGCGAGGCTTGGGCTTGGTGATTGGGTAGCACAATGCTCCACACTTCGGGCACTCGCCCGATGGAACGATGCTGCCTGGGTCGAGGCGCTCATACAAATCAGGGATGTCCCCGAGTTCGATCTTTGGAATTCCTTTCCATCCACAGTAATCGCATTGGTCTGTTGGTTTCTTTGCCATAATGTCTTTTGTTTTGAATTCAACACACTACATGTGGGCTGAAGTCAAAAGCCCGATGGCCTTGCGACCACCGGGCGAAACGTAGCTGTGTTGTGGGTTTGGATTAGTATTTCATAGCGACTCCTTTGGTTTTGGTTTGTAGAAGGTGTGGTCTTTTATTACGACCGTCACCTTCATATTAGCCGACCATCTTGGTCTGCCAAAAGCTTTCGTGTTCTCGAAGTGGGTCGCTCCAAGCGCCACGTTATTGGTGGCTGACGCTGCCCATGCCTGCCTTGCCTTGACCCAGACCCAGGCTGGCTGTCGATCGACCACTGGATTGCGCATCCCATACATGCCTCGGAGGTGGCCGCGATTGCGGATGACATTGCCGACTGCAATCATGCCACGTTCCGGCTGGTTGCCTGCCTCACCCACGATGGCCCGCACTGCATCACGATCTGTGATGGGAGATGCGGACAGGTTGAGGAGCGGCAGCAGCAACAGACACAGCAATGGAAAGGCGGTCAGGTTTCTCATGCGATGGGGATTGATTCAACGCCAGACTTCTAATCCGAAGCCGGACATTTTTCAAGCGCTCGTTCAGGTTGACTGCTTCGAGCTGGGCTTCTTGGAGTGGGGTTCTCACTTCACCGCCTCCATCTGTTCCTTCAAGGTTTGCTCGGCATACTCGTGGCCGATGTAGCCCCAGCATTCATCGCTGTCAATCATCGAGCCATCAGCCTCGCAGGTCACGACGACCACGCCATAGCATTCGCCGTTGCACCAGGAGGTGTATTGCTCGCAAGCTTGGGCCGCCAGTTCTTCAGCAGCTCGGGTGATTCCAAGTTTGGTGGCAGTCTTGCGCTTGGTCTGCTTGCGCAGCCAGTCAAATGCTTCGTGCCAGTGCTGGAACTGTTGCGACTTGGCAGGCTTGGTGACGACCGCATTGAAGCGATGACCTGCCGGTCCACGCAAGTTCATCTCAATGATGCGGCCAATGCTATACACTGGGGCACGACGCTTGATCTCATCGACGCAGCAACTGTCTGGCACCCACGCTCCAGCGTAACCAACTCCATCCCAGCAGAAGTCTGGCATGTTGCTCATCGTTCCAGCCACACCCCACTTGCACAAACCGTGCTCGAAGTAGGACAGCGGCACTGCGTACTCACCATACTTCATGCCGCTGATTTCATCCGGGCTGACACTGTTGCGATGGCGGCGACCGAAAGAATGGATGTCACCCATCCCATCGCAATCCTCCAGTGGATTGGCGCAGTCGGAGTCGTGCATCAGATACCCGATGACCATGCGCCCATCGTCCAGCTTGCGATGCTCGATGTCTGTGCCATGATCAGGTTCAAGGCGTATTTCGTATTCAACCTCATCGATCTTGATGAAGTGTTCGCTGCGTGTGATTACTTTGCTCATGTGTTTGTCTTTCGTTGTGGTTTACTGTCGGTCAAGGTTGCTTGGATAAATCAAGGAACAGGTGAACGATGGCCTGCTCATCATCTTCGAGGTTGTAATGGTTGATCTGCTCAGCCCAATGGCGAACGATCTCGACGTGACGCTTACCTTGCAACCAGGTTGCGTCCTCCTCGGCGGTTCCAGCCATCGGCATGATGCGATCCCATGCCGAGGCTCTGCCTTCGGTCACAGCTTTTTCAATGGATTCGTGAATGGCTTTAAGGACGTATTCAATACCGTCCGAAGTCAGCGGATTATCCAATGGCTCATGGCATGAACCGCAATGCTGAGGGCAATCGGACTCACCACCGTCCTCTCCTGCATACTTTGGGAAGTGATCCGAGTCGAATGAGTAATCATCGAACGCGGCCCGACGATCTCCACATTCTGGACACTTAAACCAGAGGTGATGCTTTTCCGCATCGTCGAACTCATCAGGGCTTGGTGTCCATCGGTGGTGGCAGGGCGAGTTGCGACAGTCCACAATCCCATCCTTGCCCTGGTATTTATCACGCCACTCCTTCAGGATGCGGCGCACGATTTCCGATCCGCACTTATCGCAGTGCAGTTCTGCTGCGTAGATGTATGCCATAATGTTTACTCCTCCGAATACACGCGGTTGATTTGACCTAGATCCTTGTCAGTTTTCTTACACTTCAGCCGGCCGAATACGATGCTGTGCTTCTCCGGCTTTAACTCGATGTGCTTGATCTTGATTCGACCACCAGTTTCGGATGCTACAACTAAGATGTTTTTCATAAGTTACTCCTCAATCAATTGTTCGGTTGACTCTTCGATGTCAAACTCCAGCATCTGGATCTCATCCGAGTGTTGATACGCCCACTCGACCACCTCACGAGGGAACAACGTCATGTTGTCGTCGGGATCGTCCGTCCATGTCAGCTTCCGATAGCGGTAGGATTCAATGGCGGCAGACAGGAAGCTGAGCAGTGATTTAAAGCCGGACTGAAGATCACCACCGCCAGCGCCAGACTTAAGATCGTTGTTGCTGAACGACCCGGCAGGAATGTCGAAGTGATAACGGTAGCGCTGGCGGTGGTCGTTTGTTTCTCCACAGTATTCCAGGCTGATGAATCCATCGCCAACCTTGAGGCCGGGCAGCAAGCGAGCGGTTATGATGAATGGTGAATGTAGTTTCATGCGCAATCCTGACTCCACTTCTCAAAGTCTGAAGCGGTTGGAAATTCCATGCGATAGCGAACCGGGTTCACCTCGAACTCAACGTGCTTGTCGGAGGTGACTCCGACGTAATCATCCGCCTCCCGCTTGATCACCGTTACAGATCCATCAGGCTTGGCGACGGCGGAAAAGAATCCATACTCACTGCCTCGCGGATCGGGTTTGTTCATCCAGTCTGGTGGCTGGCGGAATCCGCGTTTCAGTATTACCTCGGTTGATTCTTGTTGTTTTGTTTTCATGGTGGCTTGTGTTTGTTTTTCTACTGTTGGTTCTTGCTCGAAGATTGGTTCAGAAAGATTGGACATCCATTGCATGGCAAATCTGGCCGTTGTGAATTTGAACGTCATCCCATCCAGCCACTGATTATCCCGGTAAATTGTAACGCAGCTTTCTTCAATGAGATTATCTGGCGAGCAGCCGCCATCTTCAGCGCTGGATAACACTGCGACAGATCCATTCTTGAATCCGCGGATGATGTAATCACACCCGCCACCGGTTGAGATCGCTTCCAACCCGGAACGATAGGCGTGGTTGAGAACTAATGGTTTGATGTTCACTTGTTTCCTTTGGTTGTTGGTTGCCCACTCATCTCTTCTGCGTATCGCTTCCTCAATTCAGACTCATCAGTGAAGACCAGCGGATACGAATCAAGGTTTTCAAATCCGAAGTATTCTCCGATCGCCATCCATGCCAGCGCCTTCTCGCTCACATCGGTTCCGGTCAACGCTTGGATGATACCGTCCTCATCGGATGCGCCTTCATAGGCAGCGACTGATTCGATCTTGGCTGCAAACCAGGCCGGCTTGTCGGGGTGATACTTGTTGTCACTCAGCACACCGTTGGTGTAGGTGCAGGGCTCAAGGATGAAGCGGTAGATCTTCCACGGTTCGCCGCTGTATTCATTTGGTGCGTCGATGTATTCCACCTCGGGCGGATACACCCCAGTCTCATCGATGTAGATGAAGCCTCCGCTGTAATCGATTGGGTTCACGTCACCGACGCGACCCACCATTTTCCAGACAGGTTGTTGTGTGCTCATAATCTTAACTCTTCTTCTTACACTTGCGATGACCGGCGAACACGGCGATAACATGCAGCCGCTTCGGTGCTTTCTTTTGCGCCAACTCGGGTGACTTGGCATAGACCCAATGAACCTCTCCGTCCATATCTCCACAGCCACAGGTGCAGATGCCGACGATGGTGAATTTTTTCATGACAGTTTGGATGTGATCTCGTTGAGTTGTTTCTTGATGGGATTCCACTCCTCCGGGTAGAAGTCTACGTTGCAGTTACGCTTGGCACATTTGATGACGTGCTTCTGGAGGTTGTCAACGAACTGCTTTAACTGGTCCCGCTCCAGCCTGGTAGTGGAGCACTTGGCTGATGTGCATGGTGTTATCATAATTCAAATCGGTGTTCGGTCATTTCGGTTTCGGCCAGCTTGTATTCGGCGGCATCGGTGGATTCCGGATTGCGGTCATCCAACCGCAGCTCGACGACGTCGTTGATGGTGGCTGGCAGGTTGCGCGGAACGAGAATCTTTACCTCTGCGTTTGTTCCGTCGAGTCCAATGTAGATGGTGTTCTTGGTGTCGAGTGTCATATCAATCCTGTTGGTTTAGTATCGCCTGGAAATAAGAGAGGCAGTCATCTTCATCGGTGCATTTTTCCCATAATGATTCAGACTTGCGTTGGTTGATGGTCTTTGTGCCTCGGGCGTGGAATACTACCCAGAATCCATCGGTGTGCTGCTGTGCGCTGACAGCAAAGCCGCGACTGAATCGCTTGCGCAGCAGCTTGATGAATGTTTTCGATTTCACTTTATCCTCACAGTTTTCTGCCGACCGAATGCGAACACGGTCAGGCGATCGTCCTTGTCATAGATGTGGAAGCGCCGCCGCATCGGCTGGCTGCGTCCGTGGTGGCTGGTGCTGATGGTGTATTCAAACCAGCCGACGCCGTTGAAGAACAGGCGAACGCTGGTGACCTGGCCCTTGCCATAGCTGGCGTTCAGGGATTCGATGGCCTTGCGCACGGTGGCAAGGAGCGGTGTGGTGGTGCGTGGTTTACTCATTGAAAAATTCCATTGGCTGGGTTTGCAGTTGCTCATAAGTCTTGACCGCTTTGACATAGTCGGAGCAGGTCTGGCATGGATACTCATTGCGATCAAGGCAGTCCTTGTCGTCCTTCAATCGCAGGCAATCAGGTGGTGGGTTGGATCCGTATTGATACTTCAGCCACTCGTCGAATGGGAGCAGCGAAACGAGGAACTTGAGTTCCAATTCTGCCCAGTGTTTGAATTGCCCGGACTGCTGCCAGTCGAATTCAGATTCATACTCCAGCGTCCATTGCGCATCGCTCATCAAATCGTAAGGGGTGTCCAGGCATCCTATCTTTCCTGAGCGGACAGCCACCGGGCAACCATCGCAACGGACTTTGTGTGAGGATATCCGATCCAGCTTCCAGAACATCTGGCACAGGGCGCAACTGTGCGGGCCGATGGTTTGTTTGGATTCACCATCACGCAATTCCTCCCAGTGCTTGATGGATTTCTTCAGTGCTTCGAGGACTTCAGGTTTCATGGGTCAAATATCCTTGATGAATTGTTCAAAGCCGCCGACGTATTCCCGCTCGATCGCTTTGATCACGGCGGTGCTGGAGATTTCGTCGATGACTTCATCGCTGTAGGGGTAGCACTCGACCAACCAGTCGCGGCCGGCGCTGACTTCCCGCTCCCGCTGGACGGCTTTGTCGAGCAGTGAAGCGACCAAGGGGGCGTCAGGCTGATCGGATTCAAGCTCGATCGCCATCGCCAGGATCTCTTCCGGGGTGTTGTATTTCATAGGTCAGTGCGCCAGGAGCAGGATCAGCAGGATGATGCAAAGCAGCATCGCGAGCAGCTCACAGGCGAGGTTGATGATTAGTTTCATAGGTTTGGTACGTAAAAAGACCCGGCTGAGATTAACCCAGCCGGGTAAGTGGTGGAGCAGGCGGGAATTGAACCCGCGTCTTCCGTTGGAATCAGCCCGACGTAATACATGCTTGGGCGCACTTGCGCTTTCGTCCACCAGCAACCTGATCAGGAGCATGGCCGCTGCTGGTTGTGGATGACGCGCGGACGTTCCGCGATGGCCATTTCCTCGCCCGGCCAGGTGGTGCCGGACACCCGGCCCCGTTGGATCCGGTGCTGCACCGGCTTGCGGGCGTGGTTGATTTTGTGAAGGCGTGCCTTCCATTGGGCGACGCCGAACGTGAATTTGGGTTTGAATGCTTTAGCCATAAGAGTGCGTGGAAAGCCCGCCAGCGACGTTTTGCCACTGGCGGGCGGTTTGATGCGGTTCAGCCTTTGGCGCAGCCGTAGCGCCACGCGGGCGGGGCGTACGACACGATTTTGACCGCGCCCGAGAGAATCGGGTGCTTGCGCGGGCTGAGTTGGTGGTTTCGGCCCTCCAGCATCGCGCGGAGGGCTTTGGTTTTGGATTTGGTCATAATCAGTAGGGAGGTTGCGTGGGTTGGGCGCCGGTGATCACCAGCTCCTGTTCGGAGCGGAAGATGATGCTGTCCATCCAGCCGATGCCTTCGATGAGCATTTGCGGTTGGATGATGTCATTGAACACGCGGTAGAGGTATTGTCCGATTTTGTAGTAGCGCATTTGTCCTTTCCAGGGCGGCCACGGTTATGGTCGCCCTGTAAAAGACAATAGCGGGCACTCCATTGCTGGAATGCCCGCCTTGTCGGGAAATTGCCCCCGGCTTCAACATAGACCGGGAGATGTCCATCACGCTGCAGGACATACTGCAGCGCGCCTTGTCAGGTCCTGGACCGTTTGGGCAGTGACGATCTGCACAGATTCCCAGCGCTCGGCTGGAATTATAGCCCGCTGTTGGGCAGCCGCGGTCACCCTTGGCTTTGACATCACTGGGGAACGCCCGTCTTTAGTTCACCGGCTGATTGCGACTTGTGCGACTGAATACGCTTGCTTGCCGTCCGCTGGATTTGATTAAGCGGCATCATCTTGATGGCTTGCTAGTGTCGACTGGATGCCCGATGTACACGACTCAACCCGACTCGTCTGCATCTGTGAGTCGGGTGTTGTTTCCTTATGATAACTACCGTTGCCGTTGCGCGCTCGGATTTGAGATCCAGGCGCGGTTCTGCTTACGGATAGGGGAAAAATTTAGAGCCCGGATGGGCGCCAACTTTTCCAGACGGCACGCTGTCACCGTTCGCCCGCCGATCCGTGTACGTAGCTCGGATGTCGGGCAATTTCACCGAATCCATCAAAACATTTTTCGCGTTGGTTTACGGTTGGACGGATTGCTTGGCAATGGTTTTCCCGCATGGATTCAGACGAGGATTGAATTCCGCCTTGCGCCTTGCGGCACAAGGGGAATTGAGACTGACTGACTGGCCAGCTGGTTACTTCGCGGCGAGCTGCGCCTTAGTGTCGGCAATGGCTTGCTTGGCTTCGGATTTCGCTTTCGCTTTCGCCGCCTTTTCCGCTGCCGCGTCCTTTTCCGGAATGGTAAACCCTTTTAACCATTCCGTGAGCGTGGCGGGAAAATCGCCAAGCGTGACAACTCCGCCCACTTTCTTCGCCGCCTTTTCAGCACGTTTGATGTTGCCAAAGTAGACAAGGCAATCCTTGACGGCGCCTTGCGGCATGCGAGCTACCGTTTCTGTGATGGCGTCGCACTCACCCTTTTCCCCTTTGACTGCCACCAAACCGGCGAATTCCGTTTTCCCTTTCAATCCCGTCAGCGTGGCGTCAAGAGCTTGTTCAAGCTTTTCGACGTCCAGCTTGCGAATTGCGGCGAGGGAGATAAACGGAGCCGGGGTGTAGCTTGAGCTGTATGTTTTCATTTTTGTCTTTCGTTTCCCGCGTTGTCCTGTATCGGATTCAATTCACCCAGACGGGCGAAAGGGATACAGGCTCAAAGCGGAATTCAATCCTCGTTTAGTTGCTCCTTATCTTGGCGTGCTTTCAACCTTGTCGGGATTCATGCTTGCGCCTGAATCCAGCTAAGTTTTTCCCTGTCGCTTTTGGTGCCGGACTATCGCCATCCCTTGCAAGTTAGCCTTTGATGGAAAGGCGCAAGGTGATTAGTAGTCATGAATTGGGCACCGGTTCAATCCACCACAGTATGGTGGATTGCCGACGAAACGACAGGAAACGGAGAAAACCGTTTCCGGAGGTGTTATGTCAATGAACGTGATCGAATGGAATAATCCACCCCATTAAAACGGCGCAAGGTGACCGCGAAATTGCGGCCGAATTTCGCCACAGTGTCACCCAATCCACCCGACAAGCCGGGAAACGGGGAAACATGTCCCCGCGTGGCGTGGCGTTTGATGGCGAAATGTGTAATCACTGCAACATCCAAGGACTAGGTCTGTAACACAACCTCGTTTATGTAACACTAGGCAAGATTTGCCTAGGGTGGGGTATCGCGGGGTGGCACCCCAGGTCCAATTTTTGCCATATATCTGCCTTTTCTCTACTTTCCAAACTTTTCAACCCAGGTTCGATTCCTCGACCCATTCATTCCGCCAGTCCGGTCGCCAGATCGCTATGGCTACTTGGAACGGAAACGTGGATTTCCCCTTGGGTAGTACTGTGAAGGTGAAGAGCTGAACCTGAGCTTAACCACAGGTTGAGCCCCAGCTCAATTTTCGCTTGACACTTTTTCAGCCAATGATACGGTCTGCTTGTGAAGTCCATGAATCTGACCACCCCCATCCCGACCTCCGGCCCCGGACTTCACACTTCGTGCCGAGTCGGTTTGGGGGTGGTCTTCACCGAATGAGCCAAGTCAAGATATGGATGCCCCTTTTCATCGGAGACTACCTCGCCGATACCATCGGGCTGACCAACGCCGAACACGGAGCCTACCTGCTTTCGATGATGGCCTATTGGCGCAAAGGAGAATCGCTCACCCAGAAGGAAATGCGCGCGGCCTGCGGCAAGGACTTGGAACGAGTCACCGAGTTCTACGTCTGGTGCGACGGTCGCTGGCACCACAAACGCATCGACATCGAATTGAAGAAAGCCCGCGAACGCTCCGAGATCGCTCGTGCCAAAGCCCTCAAAGGAGTGGCCGCCCGCCGCGGCGAGAAACCCGAACGCCTGCCCTCCGCTGAACCATGAGCCCAAATCCCTGCACCACCCACCATCGCTACGAAGTCGTCGAGCCCGTCTGGATTGACGGAGTTCCGGGATTGGAAGTCTACACCGCGGGCTCCGGATTCCTCTACCGCTGCAAAACCTGTGGCCGCGAAACCACTCACGCCGATTTCGGCGGAACCCCTTATCGCGGCGAGTGGGTGTCCCTCATGGAATTCTCGCAGCGGAACATCAAACCGACTCAACTGCCGTTTACCCAACCATGAGCATGACCACCCCATCCCTGCTGAAGTCGGCCGAAGCCTGGGCAGCCGAAGCCTTGAAGGAGGCAAAACTGGCGTCCGAGGCCGTCCGGAACGGATCCCACCTCACCGCCGAGAACCACCGCAAAAACGCCGCGCTGGCCTTCAACCACGAATTCAAATTGCGCCAACTGCTGGAAAGCCAAATCGTTCGGATCCCATGAGCCGCACCCGCGTGATCCGCCTCGACCGCCCGCAATATGAACGCACCGACCCCGACTACCTCGACAAGCGCCTCACCCGGATGGCCGCTGACTACCACGCCTGCCCGCCGGAATGGCGCGAAACCTTTCTCGCCGGCTTGACCCGGACCGACTACCAAGCCCTGTGCGAGAAACTCCAAATCATCAAAGCCAAAAAGAAATGAACACCGAAGCCGAAATCATGAAACAATCCAAAGACGCCATGCCGGGTTCGATGCAGCGCATGGTTAGGCCACATGCGGAATACCGCTGCATGGTAGGAAATAGGATGCAAAACAAACTCATATCCAGCGCCGGACTCGGAATAACTGGAGCGTTCCAGCAAGTGAAATACACGCTCGACTGGAAGCATGGAGAAGCGGTGGATGAGTCGCGGGCACAAAAGCTGTGCGATGTGCTTAAGCACGGCATCAATGAATCTGGAGAACTCGAATGTCAAAGCGTCGAACTGCTGCGTGTGTATGTGGCCTAACAAATCAAGCTCAGCGAAGGCTGGGCCAGAAAACCATGAATGACAAAATAAGCGCGGACCAGCCTTTCGCTGCAGCGACTGGTTATGCTTCAGTTTTAGACGTGTGCTGCGGCAGCCGAATGTTCTGGTTCGACCGCAAAAACCCAAACGCAATCTTCGTGGACAAGCGGACGGAAAACCATGTGCTGTGCGACGGCCGCAAGCTGGAAATCGCGCCGGATATCCAAGCCGACTTTACAGACCTGCCTTTCCCGGATGAAACCTTCTACCTCGTCGTCTTCGATCCTCCGCACATGACAACTCTGGGCGCGAATAGCTGGATGGCTAAGAAATACGGGCGGCTGACAGGCGACTGGAAAGCGATGATTCGCGCCGGATTCGAGGAATGCTTTCGAGTCCTCAAGGCAAACGGAACGCTCGTATTCAAATGGAACGAGACAGGCGTGAAACTCAAAGAGGTGCTGGAACTCGCTCCAATCCAGCCGCTATTCGGGCACACGACAGGAAGGCAGGCGAAAACAGTGTGGGCGACGTTCCTGAAGCATAACGACCAAGCTCACCCCACTGCCGCTGGCGGTGAAGGTGGAGCGCAAAGAAAGGACTCGAAATGAAATCCGACTTTGAACGGACAGGCGAAGCGGCAGTTGCGGGTGCAGCGCGTGGTTCGGCGATTACGTTGACCGCACAAGAAATCCGACATCTCGCGCAATTCTGCGGGATGATCCTGCAAGAGCCGACTGCCGCCGAAGCCGAGGATGAACGAGAAACCGAAATCATTGTAGCGCCGTGGCCGGAGAAAGGCGTGAAGGGTGACGACGGGATGCTGTCACCGCACAACCACATCGCCTACCTCGCGGAATATCCCGAAGAAGGGTGCGTGCCTCTCGGTTCGCCGAACGGTAGGGGTGAGCAACCCGGCCCAAAAGACGCATGAACTGCCAACCGAGACGCAATGGCCGGGTTCGCTCCACCCCTTGGTTGGAGCGTCGGGCTAGAACCGCTGAAAGAATGAAACTTTGGCGCGCTGCCAATCGTGACCACATCAAGCAATACAAGGCTGAATACAACGCCACCGAAAAGGCGTATAAGCAGAGGCAATCCTACCGGCGGAAATACAGGGCTAAACTCACACTGAAGCGCAAGACGTGGCTGAAACAAAACCCTCACAAAAAATCTGAATACGAACATAAATATCGCAGCACTCACTCGCGCCACATAAGCGACTACATGCGCAAATGGAAATCAAACCATCCCGAGTTTGTCGAACGCACAAACCTCAAAGCCAGGCAAAAGCGATGGCAAATGGATGACGGTTACATTGCGGAGCGTATGGGACTGCCAAAGGAAATAATACCCAAACCACTGCTCGAAACAAAGCGTGCTCATTTGAAACTTAAACGACAACTGAAACAAGCAATATGCCAAAACCAAAATCACATGACTCCCGACACCATTGAATCGATCAACATTTTCAAACGCCATCTGAGCCCGATGGTCTGGCGCAATCTACACAAGCAGATCGGGATGCCTTACAACAACGCGCTTCAGGTCATGACGCTTGCCTTGAACAGTGAAGCATTCCGCTGGCTCAAGCGGAACGACCACCGCTACTGCGCTCCGCACGAGCAACGCATGATCAACGAACACGCCGAGCTGCGCGGCCGGCGCGAGAAGCTACTGGCTTTCATCCGCGAGAATCCGGAATTCGTGAAGCTGCCCCACGAAGAGCAGACACTCATGATCGAGCAGCAAAACCACATGAGCCGCTACGAGGAAGTCCTCGCGCGCCGCATCACCCGCTTCCTCTGATGGCCCTCAAAATAAAACCAGTGACCATTGACGGCGAGCTGCGGATCCATCCGGAAACAATGGAGCTGCTCATGGCTTTTGGCCAGCATCGGCAATTCTGTGATGACTGCGAGCGATCTTCGGTTGACCCTCGGGTTTCTCCATGCAACTTTGGCGCCTCACTGATCCACAAGCTGCTTGATCGCCCTGACGTCCAACAAATCCCCGAACCATGACCCTGAAACACTGCCTCTACCTCCTCCTGCTGCGGATGCTCCAAGCCCCCGACCGGTGCTGGCGTGTCCAGCTCGACGATCACGATTGCATCACCTTCGCCAAAACTGCCGGAGCCGCCCGCTGGAACGCCATCCGCAGCGCCGAGGAACGCCGGGAATACAACCGGATCGCCCAACAAAGACACCGAACCGGGAAAACGAAACCCAACAAACCCCTGCCTGGTGAACAGGCCGCGGTTCGGGCGATCGAGTCCGGAGCGCCACCCGAAGTCGTCGACGACCTGACCACCAAAAGCCTGCCGGCTGCCCTGCGATGAACCCCAAAACCACCCTCGGCATGATGGTCCGCGCCCTGCGCCTGGGATTCGCCCCGATTCCCGGTCGGGTCGGCTTCATGCGGCTCAGCGGCGGCGAGGGTGAACCATTCAAGTGCGAGCTGCAACCCTTCCACCTGATTCCCAACAGCGCCAAGTCGGACGCTCCCCACTGGTGCTGGTGGACCGGCTTCGGAAAAGGCGACATCGATGTCGACTTGATTGAAGGCATCCGGCACCTGCGCCGGGTCAAGCGGCCCTTCTCGTTCTATTTCGACGACGACGGAAAAACCATCTGAACCATGAACCCCGAAGTCAAAACCTGCCCGATCTGCGGAGCGGCCCCGACTGACCCAGCAACCGACCGATCGGGCGCATCCTTCACTGGTTGCAGCAACAACGACTGCTGGATGTCTAAAATCGGATTGCTGCTGACCGTCGAGCAGTGGAACCAACGGAGCGATCGCTGGATCAAAACCACCGACCGCCTGCCCGATTGCGAAACCTGGGTGCTGCTGTTCTTGGTGACGAACAACCCGGCTGGCTCCGGCATCGTCAAAGGCCAGCGCAGCTCTTTCCATGAAGGCCAATTCTGGGGCGACGACATGTACCGCCCGATGGCCTGGATCTCTCACTGGATGCCTCTCCCTGAACCACCACCCAAACCTTGGACCCGACCATGAGCGAATCAAAACTCGCAGACTGCCCGCGCATCTACACGCGATGCCCGGCGTGCAACAACGACACGCTGACGATCAACAGAGGGCGACTGCTTTGCACCTGGCAGGAATGCCCCGACCCGACTCGAATCGACAAGGCGATCGACCGCCAACCAGTTCCCGCCCAAAACGCCGGAGCCGCACCTGATTTAATTCCACCGATCGAATCAAATCAATCGCTGGTGGAAGCCATCAAGGAAACCGACCGGCATATCGAGGATCTCTACCGCCAAGCTGGCGAAGGTCGAATCGTTGAGAAAGGACTGGCTGCCGCCGCCGAGCGCGTCAAGCTGTTGACGGACGCTCTTATCCACTGCTCGCGCTTGAATGCCGAATCCAATCACTGTCACGCTGAAAAATCATGAACCCCCAAATCACCGCCCGCGCCACCGTGCAAGTAACCATCGAAGTCCACACCGCCGCCTGGGGTAACGACTGCACCATCGGCCAGCTCTACAAGCAAGCCTCCGAAGATGCCATCAACCAAGTCCGCAACCTGCGCCACTACCACGGCGGCGAACTCCGCGAACCCGTCCGGATTGTCGGCGAACCAAAAGTGACCGGCGTCCTCACTGAAAAATCCTAACCCTATGAATACCCTCAAGCTCCCCTGCCCGGTCGGCCAAGTGTCCGATGGCTACCACACCTTCGATGAACTCTACGAACACCGCTGCACGCTCTTTCTGGCGCTGATGAAAGCCGTGCCTGAAATCGCGTGGATCAGCACGCTCCACGATGACGGTAGCGCCTTCGATGGCTGGTTCATCGCTGGAATGAATCTCGCAAGCGGAACGGTGACGTATCACCTGCCCGCCGGAATGTGGTCGCTCGCATGTGAGACTGGCGCGAAACCGCTCGAACGCGCTCCGAAGTGGGACGGACACACGAGCGCCGACGTGGTGAAACGTGTCCAGGCGTGGATAGCATCCTAACGAGAAAGTTGAGCGACTATGCGACTAAAACCCAAGACCCCGATGGACTACCACAACGCGGAACAACCAGAAGCCGTCCTCGCAGACCTAGAGGCAAAGCATGGTTCGTCTCCAACGCCCTTGTTAGCAGGCGAACAGAAGTGTCCTAGCTGTCACGACCTAGGAATAATCCGAAACGACCACAACGGCCAAGGGTGGGATGACTGCCCGCACTGTGACTCTCAAATAAAATGTCCATGCTGCTGGGAAATGTGCTATCCGCAAAAAATCCGTAACAACCAAACCGGGCAACTGATATGCAACAAGTGCCACAAGTGTGGGGGAACATGGTCTTGAAGCCTGCTAACGCAGAAGCTAAACGACCGGCGCAACCAACCTGAATCATGAACGAAGCCAAAGACCAAGCCCGCGTGCGTGAAACCTCAATAACCGCTGCGCTCTACAATGCAGCCACAGACTACGCGGCGTATGTAACCTCCAACCGGCGCGACTACGATGAAGTAATGAAACTGACCGCCGCTCTCGAAGCCGCTGCGGTGGCCTATGCAGAAATAGCGGGCGACCGCCAAGCAGAGGCCGTCCAAAACGCTGAACTCAAGCCGGTTCGTTTCAGCGAATGGTTAGGTGGCAAGCGTGAAACTCAACTCTTGCTTCCGAACGCCACAAAAATCCGCTTCTGCAATGCGCTCGACGCGCTGAGAAGCCACGCCGCCGAAGGAACATCTGGCGAATGTGCCGCGTGCTCAACCTACCTGCGGCACGGCGACGGCGACCTGTGTGAACAAGGCAAAGCAATCATCACCAAAGAACTGTGCTTCGCAGACACGAGCCTCGAACTGCCACCTAACAGTTGATTCAACCAACCGAGTTGGCATTATCACATGACTCCAGACACTCTCGAATCCGTCAACGTATTCAAGCGCCATCTCAGCCCGATGGTCTGGCGCAATCTGCACAAGCAGACTGGTCTGCCTTACAACAACGCGCTTCAGGTCATGACACTCGCGCTGAGTAGTGAAGCCTTTCGCTGGCTGAAGCGGAACGACCACCGTTACTGCGCGCCACACGAGCAGCGGATGATTCGCGAGCACGCCGAGTTGCGTGATCGCCGCGAGAAGCTGCTGGCCTTCATCCGCGAGAATCCTGATTTTCAAAAACTTTACGTCGACGATCAGCGCCTGATGATCGAGCAACAAAACCACATGTCGCGCTACGAGGAAGTCCTGGCGCAACGCATCAACCGATTTCTGTGAATTTTGATTCAGCGCCCACTGGATCAAGCTAACAAAAAACTGGGCATCGAAAAAACCTATGCACTACAAAAACGGCAGAGAAGCAAAAAACGGCGACAAGGTCCTGCTCCTTCCATCGTATGGAGCACCCGTTGTTGGAATCCTCTACGATGCTGTTGCTGGCAATGATACCTGCAATGGCAAGATTGCGCCATGCGCTCCAAACGACCCAATGCCAAACTTGGCTGAGTGCCTGCATGTTGACGACGTGAAGGCGGTGGCATCTGTTGGTGGTATTCCCGATGCAACAAAAACTGAAAACGTCAGCGAATCATCGCCAGCTTGATCGCGTGGAGGTTGGCGCCGGAACGCCAACCTCCATTTAATTATCAAAATGAAAAAGCGCACCAAGAAGAAACTGGCCAAGAAAACATTCACCATCGACTGCGGCCCAGGAACGAACTGGAAGGTCAGGGTGATTGTCTGGCCGACGCATAAGCGGTTGATCCAGGAGCGCCGCAGAATCGAACGAACCTGCAACGAGCCGCTGGCTTTTTTTAGGGATCTCACCTACAACGAGACTGTCAGGGCCAAGAACTGGAAAAGCAACATTATCGGTGAGTGCCACTTCTTTTCTGGAGAGGGGCTCAAGACAAAGACAATCATTCATGAAGCCACTCACGCCGCCATCGCATTCGCCTACATGGCTCGACTTGATGTATTCGTAACTCGTGATGGCGAGGAGGAGTTCGTGAAATCAGTCGAGCACCTGTCTGGTGGAATCATGTGGGGTGTGAGGCAAGCACCGAAAGAGTAGTCGCAAACATTAGATGGAATGGTGAGGCCGGAACGGTCAGTGGCTGTGACGGAACGTGATCCCGCGCTTCCCAATGTGGGTGACTTTCAGCTTCACCCCTCCAACCAGGTGGACATCTCCAACCTTGAACCGCGACTTCCATCCAGCGACAGTTGCGGCATGAGAATCCTGGGCTTCAAGCCGAGCCGCTTCCGGCAGTGGGAGCACCTGATCCGCCTTGAGGGCCGCCATCTCGGCGTCCTGCCGCGCTTCATCTTCTTCCTCAAAATCGCGCTCGCGGCGTTTCAGCTTGGCGGCGTAACCCGAGCGACGTGGCGATTTAGAATCAGACATTGTTGGAAGTGCCCGATCTATAACCGGGAGTTGAAGAGTTGTCGGCCGTATCCAGGGTCGAAGCTGGGCTGCGGCTGCTTCGCCCCGCTGCTGGCCATGACGTGGAAGCCGTATCCGAAAGGCTGCTGGATCAAACAGTTCATACCAAGTGAGCCTGATGGCTGGGAATAAGTTCGAGCAGCTCTTTGATCATGTCATCGTCGATTCCTTCTTCTGCGGCGGCGGTGTCGAAGCCGATCCGCTCGCCTTGATGCTTGGATTTGCGGTGCCGCTTGCGGAAAAATCCAGCGTGCTCAGGTCTGGCTGCTTCAAACAGTCTTGCGTAGAGCGAGGTGTAGTGATCATTCAACTTGAATGCCTCGCTTTTGGTTTCAACCTCCTCCATCCAGCGGATCCGGTGAAACACCGCATCCGCGGAGTAGTGTTTCCGGCCCGACGCCATCGCCGCCTCGGTGAAAAGCTTGAACAGAAACCACACTCGAGGGTTTTCGGCGTGAAACTTCTTGAACCTTTCAAAGATCTGATCAGCGCGCGTCTTCATTGGAATCCTTGACGTCGGGATTTCTCTGTGTTCTCGCGATAGCAGCTCTCCCCATTGTAAACCACCCGCTTGATGTAGGGATTTCCACCGACTCCGAAGCCGGTAGCCTCGAAGATCTGCTTGGCGGTCGACAGCGGGTTGGCGCGGACGAACTGGAGCACCTTGCCGTTGCGGATCTGCGCCTCCCGCTCTTTGGCGGCAAGGAATTCCCCGTAGCCTGGGCGAAATCTTCGAGGCACTGGCATAATCAGTTGCGAAGTTGACAGGTGGCGAGGTGAAAGTCCCCATCTTCCAGCACGGTGGCCTGACATTCTTCCGCCACCGACATCTTGATGGTCGCACCTTCATCGAACCCGTTGAGGCAGTTAAGGAATCCAGCGCCGTTGACCCGAAACGATTGTGGGACAAAATTCCCATCGACGGTTTGCATGAAGTCACTATCTCCAGCGATCACGATCCGGCACTCCTTCTCGGAGAACTCCAAGCGGACATCGATCAAGACGCTGGCGTTGTCAGACCCGACCATCTTCACGGCGCGGAACGCATCCACCCACTCATCGCGGGAGATCATGCCGACCTCGCGCCGCTTTTGGTCGAAGATCGGTCGCATGTTTGGATAAACCCCTTCCATCAGCTTGCAAGTGTAATGCCCAAACTGATGTTTTACGGTGACGGTTGATTCAGCCAGCAAGATCTCCGCGCCGGGCTTCTCCAGCGCCAGGGTAATGCTGGACGCGAATGCGCTTGGAACCATGATGTCGAAATCACTGCAAATCAGTGCCGCCTCATTGTAGGCAAGGTCGATGCCGTTTCCTGATTCAATGCGCAGCGCAGTCGGAGCACCAGACAACCGGATGCACTTCATGATGTAGCGATGTGAAGACTCCTCAGCGCTGAACTTGGAGCGGCGGATCCCTTTTGCCATCTCTGCGGTTGGGGCGACCAGCAGCGCGCCTTGGGCGGCCATGCGAGTGAACTGGCTGCCATCCAGTTTTGGAATCCGCATCGAGCGCCGGCCCGACTTGTAGGCCAGCGCCGTGTCCAACGACTCGATCTCAATGGACTCTGATGCAAAGGCAACCGCTGCCTGCAATCGCAACGGCTGAATGCAGGTCGGATCCAGATCGCCCTCACACTCGACGCGAACCAGGCAGGATTGATCGCCATCATTGGCCTCAATCTCCATGAATCCGCCACTGGCGCCAATCAGCAGGAATGCAACCCCCCTACCAGCCTTGCTTTGAGTTATCCGCACCGGTTCAACCAATGCGGCCAGAAGTTTATCCTTGGCGATTTTCATGACAGTTGCGCGAAGAATTCAGAAATGCGTTTTGCCTCTTCGCGCTTGATGGTGGCGATGATTGGCGACGCGCTAGGCGATCCAGTGTGCCCGATCTGACCCGTCACCTTTCCAGTGCGGTCAACCTTGATAATCTCAATGTCTCCGGCTGCGTTGCGCATGAAATCGATCTCATCGCGATTGGTGGTGATGGTTGTTAGCAGTGTGTTCATTTGGTTCTTTCGTTGATGGTTTTTGTATTACGGAAATTAGGGCTGGTTCACAGCAATTCCAAAAGGTTTGGAGCGAGTTTCATGATGGTTATTCGCAAGTTATCCACAGTCAGTTTTCATTCACGACCTGGACCGACATGGTGGGTCGCATCTGTCCCGGCATGTGGAGCGTGGGTGATTCATACTTCAGCTTGATCTTGTAGCCGAGCATGACCTTGACGCGCTCTTTGAGAGTCAAGCGCAGGTCGAATTCGTTTTCAATTTTGCCGCGCCATTTTGGTTCAAGGACGCGGTAGGTGCCGGTGGCTTTGGATTTGTTGCTCATAGTGGGGTTATTTCAATAGTCGCGCCCTCTTCGCCGGGCAGGCAGTCTTCGGTGTAAACATGGATCTCACCCACATATTGCCGTGAGTCGTCCAACGGAACTGACGAGGCAATCAAGGAGCGTCGAGACGGCGCCATCTGGATCCCGACGCCGATCGTCGGAATAGCGGAGTCTAATTGTGATTGAAAATTTTGGATGCACTGGTCCATCCACTTTTTTACGTCTTCCCTTGTGCGCAGGAACGACGCTTTTGTCTTTCGGTTTTGCGCCACGCGCTTGGCGTTCTTGAACGACGGGATGTGCCCCATCTTGTCCACTCGAAGGATCAAGGTTCGCAGCGATGAAGGCGGCGCTGGCGTTTGGGAATAATTTTCTGATGGTTTCAATTTTCAATTTAGCTGATTGTTCTTATACCGCGACGTTTAAGTTCTCGAATCAGTTCCAGGTTTGTGAAGATGCTTACAAGGCCGAACTTTCTCCGATTATTCACCTGCTGCAAGCTTGTGGCCCATCGGCAATTTGATGGGGTGTAGTTTCCATTGTTGTTTTTTCTATCAAGTGAAAGCTTGTGACTGTATCCGTTCCCTATCGCCCACTCCTTGAATGCTGTGAAGCTTCTATCCCACTTCTTGCAAACTGATATTCCCCTTCCTTTGTATGACTTCCAGTTTTTGTTCGACTTCTTGCATCGGCACCTGGATCTCATCCCTGACCATATCCTCCAAAGCCTTGAGGTGGAATTGTTCCTAGTGTCTCCATGTAGCAATCTTGATTGATTGCCAATTAAGTATTCAGCCCGAATGCAGCCACATGATCTTGAAGATCCTGTTAGTAGTTGAGTTGACATCGCAGTCACCTTTTTTCCGCAATCACAAACACACACCCAAACAACCCGGCTTCCATGGTTTGTCTTCTTGCGAAAGAAATTTTTAGCAACCAACCTTCCGAACCTCACGCCCGTGAGATCTTTTCTTTTTAACTGCCTGAGATCACCTTCTTTCACTCTTCACTCCAATCTGGTTTGCTCTCAAGGAGCTTGATGAGGTTTTGTTGCGCCTGTTCTTCGGTCTTCCCAGTCGCGCCGTCGTTGGCTTTGTAGCTGGCGCACTTGCCGTTGGCGCACCAGGCGACGAAGTGATTGTCCTTCATCTCGAAGCCGGTCTTGAGCGGGGTATGGCAACAGGGGCAGTTCATAACACCACCCTCAATCCACCGCATTGCCCGCCGCAGCTCGGGCAGATGTTGTGCGGTCCAAATTTGTCAGCCGTCCAGATTGCCTTGCAACCGCAGCATTGCTTCAGGTTGGGATGGATCGCCGGCAGGTTCTCGCGCAGCAGGTTCGCCACCAGGTTGGCTTGGTTGATCGCGCTCTCGCCAGCAGAGGCCGCGATGGAAACGCGATAGGCGATGTCGGCAGATAGGTTTTCGAGTGTCATGCGTTGTAGTCTGGCACGAGGCTCAGATCGATGTGGACAGCGTTCCGATACATGCGGCTGGAAACCCGGCGCTCAAACTTTTCCTCCCACTGATCTGGCCGGATGTTGGTTGTGATGATGTTCCAGCGGAACTCACGACGGTTAAGAAGCGTGTAAATCTTTTCCACCCCAATCCTGGAGGGGTCATGCTCCGCTCCGATGTCATCAACGATGAGAAGGGTGCAGGCTTCGAGGTCTTCAAGGATCTGGTAATCCGATCGCGGTGGTTTGAATCCATCGACAATCTTCGCCCAATTAACAAACCAGGTGGATGGTGGGCCGAACTCATTTTCCACAGCCGAGCTAAGCACAGGCGGCAGATGCAGCTTGACGGCTTTAGACCAGCGAGAGATGGCTTTGGCGATGTGGCTTTTGCCGCAGCCATTCTCACCGTAAATGACAATCGTTTTTCCGCGGGCTGGAGATTTCGCATATTCAGAGCAGAGGTCGTAAACTTGAACCATCGCCACCTTCAACTGGTGGTGGCGTGGCTGCATCTTCAGCCACTTGTCCAGCCAGTCTTGCCGCTTCTTCAAGCTCTCTTTGGAGGCGGGGCTTGCGGATGCCGTAGACGGTTGGGCCTTTGACAATTCCGTCGTTGCGATGATTTGGCCGACTGACTTGGTTTGATTTTCCATTCTTCCATCCTTTCGCTCGGTCAATTTCTCCGTTCCAGTTGTTCAAAAGTGTGACTATGTCGCGCCGCAGATAAGGTTGCTTCGAGCAGTAGTAGGACTCCAGTGCGGCAAAATCATCCTCTGGCGTGTTCAGCGCCAGCACAGAATTCAGCGCCCTCTCCTCCTTGTCGCTCCACGCGGTCGTCAGACGTCGGCCAAACCAAGCGCACAGCTTTGCCTTCAGGAGGCTTGATTTGGATGGTTTGCTTTCTCCACCCACACCGCTATTACTGACCTTATCCTCTTCCTTATCCTCTTCCTGTCTTGTCTTATGGGTATCTACTAGGGTAGGTAGTAGGGTAGTTGACTTATTGCAATCATCGGGGTATTGAATGCCATGCTTAACCAGCAATTCAAGCACTCGAAGGTGGGGAACACACTTGTCGCTCAACCGCGTTCCGTACTGAAACTCAATGAAGCTTGGGATCCAAACCTTGCCATTCGGCAGCGCATGGAGCCGGCTTTCGATTTCAGTGAGGTGGTCTGCATTTACCGGCTTACCAATGTCGAACGACGCGCTCTCAAGGTCGAGGTCGATAACCCCGGCGTTATCGCAGTTGTCGGTTAGCCAAGACCACAGCAGCTTTGCGGTCTGGGAGAGTCGGCGAAACCACGGATCGCGCCACTTGGTTGTTTCAGTGAAACGCTTCATAGTTGAATCCTCAATGCGTCCCCCGGCTGAGTGGAAAAGGCCGACAGTTGGCGCGAACGCCGAAGCTTGCCTCTGTCACAGTCAGAGGACGCATTGAGATTTCTTTTGGTTTTCATCTGTCGTTATTTCGGTGTTTCCAGCACCGGCTCTCGGGAGCGTGGTTACTTGACCACGCCCCCGATAATCCGTCAACGGTTAATTGTTAAAATCATTCCGCTCTTCAGGCTGCGCCGGCTCCTTGCTAACTGGCAGCTCCAACCTCAGCCCGTATTCGATCGACTCCATCCACTCCTTCGGCTTGGTGGCAGTCCATCCGTTGAATGTGTCTTGGTTTGGGATGTCGTCGTAGGAAGGCCACACACCAGTCGCCAAGCAGATACAGTAATCCTTCAGCGCGTTGAGATACTTGGCGCGACCGATGTGAATGAACTCCTCGGTCAATGTGCGGCGCGCGGTGATATACGGCGACTCATTCTCCTGGATGGCGTGACGGAAGTCCCAGCGCTCTTCGTTTGGAAACGCTGCCCGGTAGATGTCGGCATACAACGCGGCCTGCGCGTCATACCATCCATCCGCCACCGCGGTTTCCCAAGCGCGCTGCTCGGCGTTCCGCGCCGTCTTGAAATCGGCGAGGCACTTTCCATACACCGGATGATCTTTGTCAGGGACCAGGTCCAACAGGATCTTGAGCGGCACTTTGATTCCGGTGGCGCGATCGACGTAGGTGGCGACGATCATCATCTGCGTCTTGGAGCAGTTGATCAGATCCAGGATTCGGGAGTCAGCTTTGATCATCTCCAAAGCCTTGATGGCTTCGTCGTAGTCTTCCTTCTTCACTGGCGTCAGCCCAGCCTTCTTCTGCTTCTCCGTCCACTCTGAGCAGACGGTGGCGTTTTCGTTCCAGTCTTTCTCGACCTCGACCTTGACGCGCTCCGCGTTGCCGCAAGCTTTGCACTTCATGCTGTCGGCGATCTTCTTGCAGTAGGGGCACTGCATCCCCTCGGATTTATACTTCTCTGGTCGCACGATGTATTCATTATCGAACCGCTCGGGCGTCAGCGCGAGGCAGTCAATCAAGCTGCCCCAGTCGGTGGCGTTGGTATCTTTCTTGGGGATACCCAGCAGCCACTTTCGCGGGTTGGTCGAGAAGTCGTGCAGCTCGCCGCGCGACATGATGAAGTCTTTGTGACCGCGTGGAATCTGCGGGTCGCGATTGCGATAGGTTTCGACTTTGACGCCGTGTCCAACAACAACGACGTCGATGAATTTTGGTGATGCGTTCACTGTTTATCCTTTCGTTCCTGGGCTTGCTGGTTGGTGTACTGGAAGTTCTCGTAACGCTTCCCGAGTTTTTGAATGTTTGCATCAAGGCATTGCTCGCGGGTGATGCCAAGAGACTGACGCAGCCCTTCGAGGTAGAACTCGATGTCACCCAGCTCTTCGATCACATTTTCGCGATCAAGCTCTCGCTCGTAAACGATGTGCTTCTTGAGTGCGTCGAGCAGCTCGCCTGATTCTCCAGAGATCCCAAGGATCATGTGGAGTTCGTGGCACTGCTTCGGGGTCAGGCTTTTCAAGATGGCCTCTCCCGGCTTAACGAGAGCGGAAACCATTTCGTTGTGCTTGATCACTTGAGCTTCCCTCCTTCCACGACGAACACGCCGATGTTTTCCGGAACGCTCGCCGGCTTCTCGCCAACCACCGTCGCGAGGATGGTGATCTTCTCACGTTGGGCGCGGTCGACGAATCCAAAGATGGATTTGCCAAGTGACTCTCCGCGGTCGAGCAGTTCAAGCCCGAGCCCTTCGGGATACAGCGCCGACAATTCAGAGCTGAGGGTCATCAACTGCGAGGTGGACAACATGCCCGCCTGTGTGTCTTGGTAGATGAAGCTGCCGTCGTCGGTGAACTTCAATCCCTTGACCTTGCACGAGTCGTTCAGGTTCTTGAGCCGCGTGATCTTCTCTTCCTTCAACTTGCGCTGCTCGGCTTCGAGCGTCTTAAGCTTCTGCTCGTCTTCCTGCTTCTGCTTGCTGCGTTCCAGCGCGGCGAGGTAATTCTCGTGACGCACGTTCTGCGCGCCAGCTTCGCGGAGTTTTGACTCGAGTTCGGTCGTGTCAACCATAGCAACAGTTGTGGCTTCAGGGCGGCGTGGATTATTGGCCAGCCACTTCTTGGTCTTTTCAAGCTTCTCGGTCAACTCCTTGATCTGTTTCTCGAGGTCAGCCTGAGTGTCAATGCCGCGCTGAACGGTTGAGTTGTGTTCGGTGGCAACGCGCTGCTCCTCCCGAGCTTTCGCTTCGGCGTCGCTGTTGCTCTTGCGCAATGAGGCGAGCGACTCTTCAATGGATTTCACATCCACCTTCAGCACTGGCGTGGTGTCGATCTCGCCGTAGCCAGAGATCTTCGAGCGCAGCGATGACGCCTCGTTCGACTTGTTCCAGATCTGCTTGTCGAGATCAGTGGTGTCCACCGCGAACAACTCGGTGAAGAAACGCTTCCGATCCAGCTCGGGCATTTTCACGAGATGGTCTTGGTCCAGCATGAACGGATTGAGCATCCGCTTGATTTCCGCGATCGGCGCTGACACCGGCTTGCCATCACGCACAAAGGTGACAGGGCGGTCTACGGTTTCGCCTTTGGCGTTCACATACCAGGAGCGGGCAATCATGCCTCCGTCGAACTCTAGCATGATGGATGCTTCCTTCTCGCCGTGACGGATGATGTCGGACGGAAACTTGCCGCCGCACACCCAGCGCACGGCGTTCAGGATGGTGGATTTGCCCTGCATGATCTCGCCGTAGAAAATCAGCAGTGGCTTGTTGAGGTCGAGCGCCATGTCGGCGATCGCCCCGATGTTCTTGATGGTTAGTTTTGATACGTTCATGGGTTATTGGATGTCTTTGTGGATTTCTTGAAACTGGGACTCGAGCGCTTCGACGCGACTTAGAAAGTCGTTCACCTCATCGGTGCGGAAATTATCGCGCTGCATTTGGAAGGATAACTCCTCCAATTGAGACAATGCTTCGTGAGCATCAACAATGTATTCCTTGCTTCCATTGTTATCGCCCTCAATGTAACCGCCCTTCACCTTGATGCTCTTGCAGCATCCATCTGTAAACTCTCTTCGAGTTGTGGCGAATACTTTTTCTATGCGCTCCCGCAGCTTTGCATCTGCTCTGGCGTGAAGTTTTTCCGTAAGTGTTTCTGCTGTTCTGCTCATGTTTGTGGTTTTGGTTTTGGGCTAGGGTGGCTGGCTGTAACGGCTGCTCGTCTACGCTAGCGGTCAGCCAGCCACCAATTAACCCACTTTGTTTGTTCTTTGGGGTAAAGTTTATCCAACTATCTGACCGTGAACCTCACGGTGGTGTTTGAAGCATAGCCACCTAACCGACAGCGGCTTTCGGTAGTCATCGTGATGGGCTTCAGAATTCTTGATTCCGCAAACCTCACATGGAAGCTTTTTCAATCTTCCATCGCGAACAGCATTACCAACGGCCGTATTGGCTTTGTATGCACCAGGACTTCTTTCACGCCTTCTCAGTTGATATAGCTGTTTTGATTTTTTCCTTCGATCGGTTTTGTTTCTCTTTTTTTCGTACGCGAGTATTAACTTTCTTTTGAGCGGATCGTCATACCGTTTTTTAACATCAGACTTCTTACACGATATGCAGATATTTAGATACCCATCAGCCATCTGTGGATGCTTGTAGAAAAGGCTTATCGGTTTTGACCTTCTGCACTTGCGACAGGTTTTTTTCATTGCGTTATTTTAGCAAACTAGAATAGGTCGTCAATGTCTAAAATGGTCAGAACGGGACATCCTGATCATCGCTCTCTGGCGGGCCGTCGCCAGCGAGTGGTTCTCCTGCTGGTGCAGCCGGAGGTGCGGAGGTCGAGCGCGCGGAACGTGGAGCTGGGGCGCTGCCTTGATCGTCCTTGGATCCAAGGAACTGAACCGTCTCCGCGACGACGCCAAGCTTCTGCTTCTTCTGTCCGGTCTGCTTGTCGTCCCACTGGTCAAGCTTCAGTCGCCCCTCAATGAGGATGGGGCGACCCTTGCGCATGTATTGCCCTACGTTCTCGGCGGTGCGACCGAAGATGTCCACGTCCACGAAGGTGACTTCTTCCTTCTTCTCGCCAGCTTCGTTTGTCCAGACGCGATTGACTGCGATGCCGATCTTTGCAATCGCCGTCCCTTTGGGGGTGTAGCGCAATTCAGGATCGCGCGTCAGGTTTCCGACGAGGATGACTTTGTTGAATGATGCCATAGGTCAGGGATTCTTTTCTTTGAACTTTACGATGATCTGCTCAATCCGTTCTTGATTGAGAGTGTCCAAGGTTTCTTCGAGCGCCATGTAGCCCTCGTCCCAGAGATGCTGCTGAAGCATCGCGGGATTGTTGCTGTGGAATCTCTTGGTGAGATTCCAAAGCTCCTTCTTGAAGGCAGCCAGCGGGTCAGCCTGCTTCGTTTTGGCTGCAGCGGGAGCGACCGAAGGTGTCGGCGTTCCACCGCACAGCTTCAGAATCGCTTCTGCATGCTTGAACGTCAGTCGCTCTTGATTATTCGGCAGTGCCTTCAAGATCGCGTGGTGGGTGTATTTCGTCCCCTGACCAAGCGGAAGCTCGAACGAGCAGTAACCGCCGCTGCCTTGATTGTCGGCCTGCACCAACCCGACTGCGATCGCGGTGCGCGTCAATCCAGATTCCTGAATCGGACTCTGGAAGTCGTTTGGCTTCGATTCTCTGGCGTTGAACTTTGCCTTGGCTTGAAACAGCAGCACCAGATTGGTCTTGGCTGAGTTGGTGATTTTGTTCACCAGCTTCTGGTGTGTCCACGGCTTTACTGCTGCCGCTGCCGCCGCGGCTGAGCGCTTGCGCTTCGCCTCGTCCTCGCCTGCCATCTTGTCCAGCGTCTCATTCTTCATGTCGAGGTAGCCACCATCCGAGTCCCAGCATTGGGACATGACGTCAAGGATCACGGTAGCGCAACCAGCCTCTTCCAGTGCCTCGATCGCCGCGATGACGCGGAGCGGATTGAATGGTGGGTCGATGTGGATTACCGCAAAGCGTTCCTTCCACGATTCCTTCGTGCTGCCGTATTCTTTCGCCGCCATCTCGGCAACGATGTCGATCGCCCACGAGGAGCGCCGGCCCTCGCCGTCCACCCAGCCGATCTTGCCGGTTGGAGTGATGCCGACCGCAAAGATTCCCGCCGTGACGCTCTTGCCGCCGCCGACCACGCCGAAGAATCCGAATGTGATCGCCCGCGCGCTGATAACCGGTGGCTCAATCTTGAGCCCGCCTTTGAATTCATCCACTTCTTTTCGCCAGTTCATGTTAGTTATTGATTGGTTTTTCCTGCGTCGGTTGGCTCAACAGTAGAGCGTCGATCGCCTTGACGGTTTGCTTCTTGTTTTCAGGATCGGCTTCCGAGTCGCCAACGGCACGACGTATCGCGTTAAGCTCGTCGGGATTGTCGGTTCCGATGATGGCGACCAGGGCTGAACGACACGCGGCGTAGTTCCGCGCCATCGTCGCAATGGCAGCCTCCTGCGATTTGGTTATCTTTGCCATGTTACTCGACGATTTCTTTTTGCGAGGTGATGATCTTGTGGATGCCATCTTGGAATCCAATCGCCGCTTCCTTGCCGACGTTATCCTTGAGCCATTCCTGATAGCGCTTCATGGCTTGGGTGATGGCATCGATGCGCTGCTTGACGCCCTTCTGTTCGGAGTCGAGCCGCTCTTCGAGGATCTTGGATCCGATCCGGACGCGCAGGGCGGCGAACCACTTCTTGCTGAAGCGACCGATGACCAAGAATCCGTAATCGCCACCAGTGATCGGGAACAATTCAAACTCGGCGCGGCACTCGAACTTCTGCTCGGAACGAACCAGATCGATTTGGAAATCTTCTGCAGTCATCGGCTCGGTCAGAACCGGGTCAGAACCTTCAGGAGCATTCTCCAGAAAGAACTTCTTGATCCGTTCCTTGGGGAAGTATTCCACCGTGACGCGCGCCTTGCGCATGGTGAATCCGTTGACGCGATCGGTTTGCAGGGAGCCGATCAAAGCCTCCGCTTCAGTGATCTTGGATTTGTAGGACGCTTTGACTTGGTCAAACTCCTGCTCAATGCAACGGAGCTGGCCGAGTGCTTGGGCGAGCTGGCCGCCGATGGTGTCGCGTTCGTCAAGACTGAACGTGTGCTTGATGTTTTTTTCGAGGATTTCGAGTAGTGGTTTTTTCATTGGTGATGTCGAGTTGTTTGCGGAGCGCGTCTTTTCCAAGTGTGATGGCGCGGTTAGCCACATGGCACATGCTGATGGTTGAGCCATGTTTAGCTCGGTAGTCTGAAATGATCTGGTTGACCACTTCAGCTACCCCATCCTCAAGACGAACTTGTGATTTAGGTGTCACGCGCCCCACTTTGGGGCATCTTGCCCCACATGTCCAGAACTATTTTCAGTTTGTTGAAACTATTTTTTGGGCTATAAGTCGCTCATGGCTGAAACCGAGCAACCACTAATCGAAGTGCCGACAACCATCGTGCCTGGGAAGGATAAGACCACCCCAGTGGGTGATCGATACTCGATGAAAAAAGTCACCGTGAGTGAAATTGCCACGGCGATGATTGCAGCAAAGGGTGACGCAAAGATCGCTGCTGATTCACTTGGCGTCCGGGTTGGATACATCAAAAAAAGAATCAGCGTTGTTCCCGACCTTCGAGCGCGCTTCGGCAAAAACGCCGTCGCCACCAGGCAGAAGATCATACTCGACAAGATGGAGGCGGAGGGGTTTGAAGTACCGCACAAGGTTGATGTAATCGCCAAACAGTTGGACGAGTTGGCGGTGGGTCAGGCGCAGATTGCGCAGATGGCAATGACCCGACTCAACGAAATCCAACAGCGCATGAAACTTGGGAACAAAGCGAAAGAATTTGCAAACTTCAAACCCGAACAACTCACCCCGGAGGATCTCAACTTCTACCTGCGAAACAAATTTGCCACTGGGCCGAACGGCGAGCCGATCGAGGAACGGATGCTGCTCGAGCAGGAGCAAGCCATGATGCACGAATACAGCCGCGCCAACGAATCGTGTTCGGTGGTCGCTTTGAAAAAGGCCCAGACCGAATCGCTGTTGAGGAAAATCGGCAGGGAGAAAACACCGCCACGCCGGCCAACCGCACCACCCAAAGGCTCGCTGCCAGTCACCACCATCAACAACGGAAGCGGTGGCCAGATAATTGTGCAGGCATCGCAGACAACATCAGGATCTTAATCGTGAGCGAATACTGGGAGCCAAACTTAAACCCGACGCAGAAGAAGGCTTACGAGTCGCTCGCGCTTTACATCCTGACGTATGGCGAAAAGGGATCTGGAAAATCAACAGTGGGCCTGCACGCGATGGTGCGGCATTGCAATGACGAAGATGACGCGCTGGCGTTCGTGATCGCGCCCGCCATCCGCTCCGGTAAGGACGGTGTGTTCTATGAGCTGGAGAAGACGTTGGATATTTGGCGTTACGGGAACAAGGATGCCGATGGCAACCGCATCGATGAAGGCACTGGGTTGATCTACACGGATCCGATGCAGGATCCCCAGACCAAAGACCGCTATATTCGCATCACCAACGCGAATGGAAATTTTTCCAAGATCATGTTGATCTCGATCCCGTACTCGGACGTTGTCGCCAAGCGGATGAAGGGCTTGTCGCCCTCGTTCGTTTATGTGGACGAAATCACCGAGCTACAAGACTCAAACTTTTTTACCTATGTTGTATTACAGCTTGGTCGCCGACAGGGTATTATTGGCCCACAGCAATACTACGCTTCCTGCAACCCCGAGGGTCCATCTCACTGGGTTTACAAAACCTTCTTCATGGATTGCATCGACGAGAACGGGAAGCGCGATCCGCAATACGAAGTGTTCCATATTCCAGTTTCAGAAAATGAACACAACCTTCCCAAGGGGTATCTCGATCGTCTCAAAGGTGCGCTGAAGGATGACACAGAACGGGCGCGGTTGCTGCACGGAAGGTGGATTGATCGCGCGTCAGGTGACGCAGTCTTCAAAGATTACTTCCAGGCGAACATCAACATCCGTCCCAATCTCGGAACAGACGAGCATCGCCGCGGCCTCGGCTTGAGTCCGCATCATGGCATCCCAATCTGGATTGGCTACGACCCTGGACCAAACAATTACTGCATCGCCTTCATGCAGATGATTCCCACCGCGGATGGCAAAATCATCTGGATCATTTTCGACGAGCTTAACTATGTCGCCCAACATCGCCCCGACTTCTTCATTGCGGGAGAGCTTATGGCCAAGATGGATCTCTGGGAAAAGAGAACCAAGAACAGTTGCCAGTTCATCCACGTCGCCGACCAGTCCGCCTTCAGTCATCGCCGCCATGATGGCAACTACGATGCGACCCGGATGAAAACCCTGACCAACGGCCGGGTGGTCATGCGCCCCTTCTCGGCGCTCGACAGTGACTCGAAGGGGAGTGTTCCAGCGCGCGTGTCGATGGTGCGAAACATGTTCGCCAACGAGACTCTATTCATCAGTGCGACCTGCCCGCGCACGATCGAAGCAGTCAAGCTGCTCTCAACCGAGAAGTTGAAAGCTGGCAAGTATGACGACATGGCGGGATTGAAACCGAAGCGCTCGATCTACCTGCATCCATTCGACGCTTTCAGCTACCCGATATTCTATTCGCAGTTGATGCCGTCTGCGTTTGTGCCCCAGATGGGCGAGGAAGACAACGGCGTGTTTATCGCCGGCCGAGGAAGGGGTTGACGAAACCGCTCCAATAGTCGTAATGTCCGGCTATGGAAACCCAATCCAGTATCCGGATATTGTTCGCGCAAAACCCAGCCGTCGCCGAAGCTGCCTCCGGAAAGCAGCCAGGGGATCCGTTTCCGATTGAGCTTTCGAAGCCGACAATCAAATCGATGGATGCCTCCAGCGTTGAGGTGGTCTACGAAGCAGTCGTCCCCGAAGGATACGAAGAGAAGGAAGAGTCCGACGAGGCGAGCGCCGTTCCGATGACAGGCATGGCCGACGCCACAATCCCCACCGGTGTCGCCTCACTGGTTGGAAAGAAAGCCTGACCTGTGGTCAACCTCAAGATACTTGAATCATTTGGAAGCACGAACGCGAGACTTCGCGAAGTGCTTACAGCCACCAACGAAAAAGAACCACCGCGCAAGGGCGAGTCCAACCAGGAGAAGCGCGACCGGATCGCCCGCAACAACCGGCGCGAAAACGATGTCAGGAATCGCGACAAGTTTGTTTCGATGGTGCAGTCACGGATTCTCGCCGGCATCGATTACTCCCTGAAGAATCATCGCCCTTATGCCGCAGTAGACCTCGCTTGGGATTCCATCGTTCTCAACAAGATCAACATGCCGCTGCTGCTTTATGCGCAAGGCAAGATCGATGTTCAACGCGCCGCCTCCCTGCTGGAGAATCTTCCCGAAGGCAGCAACTACATCGTCAAGAAAGACAACAAGGCCGTCTCCATCAATCTCCCCAAGTTCATCGAGTCCGAGGTGAACATGATCCGGTCGATGATCAGTCGCCGCTGGGCCGCGCAGAAGAACAAGTACGCCAACTTGTGGCCCTACTACAATTACGAGTCGCGCTCAACTGGCCTGGTTGGGAAACTGCGTTCCGATGTCATGAGCCAACGCGCCGACATCATGGTTGATCAGTTCGGTGTTCGTCACCACGACTCACAGGTCATGCTTGACGGTTTGCTTTACGGTCACTCGGTTGATTTCGTCCGCTCATCTTGGGAAGTCGAAGAGCAGATCCGCTACAAGGATGTCAACGCCGACGCGACGGAGTCTTACATCAACAAAGAGGGAATCGGGTGGGTCAATCCGCATCCCTCCCGTTTGTTCTGGGATCTTTCTTATCCACTCTCCAGCCTGAACTCTGACAGCGGTTGCGAATACATCGGGTTCTGGGATGTCGTTCGATACGGAGCGGTTGAGAACAACCCTGATTATTTTAACCGCGACAAGATTGGATTTGGGGCAGACATGTGGGGTGGTGGTGGATTTTACAACCGGTATCGCGACTACTTCAATCAATACAACTACGCGATCAAGATTCCAGTAAGCACTGAGAAGTCAACCAATGGCGGCCAGAGCATCGACATGTCTGGCATCAATGACGCCAAGGCCAACATTGGAATCTACAGCACCACGAATCGCGACAGCTCGATGTTCTTCGCTAATTACTTTCACAAGCTCGTGCCGCGCGAGTGGGGATTTGGTGATTATCCTTTCCCGGTTTGGGTTCGCGTCGTCTTTGCATCCGACTCTGTTCCGGTCTACGCCGAGTTTCTTCCCAGCCGCCCCGGCGCCGTGCTGAGCATCAATGAGAATGACTCGCGCGCTGTCAGTGTTTCGATGGCGATGGATGTCATGCAGTGGCAGCAGCAGATGACCAACCTGCTCAACCATCTCATGGGATTGCTGCAGATCGAATCCTTCAAGGCGATCGGCATCAACACCGATGCGTTGACTCAGGCTGAGGTGAAGAAGATTGAAGGTCTGCTTGCTGGTGAAGACTGGTATTCCAATCCGCTGGTGTTCCGGTATTCGCTTACCAAAAAGCTGGAGCAGATGGGTATCTCGGCGACCAAGGCATTGACCGATGTCGTCACGATCAGTGAGTCTCGGGTTGGTCAGACCATCAACACTGTGTTTGAGGCGATGGTCAAGTTGCTCAGCCTGGCAGAGCGGATGCAGGCGATGTCGGCCGCCGAGAGTGGTCAGAGCGAACCGCGCGAAATCAGCGCGACGCAGACCAACGTCATCGCCAACACGACGCAGACCATCTACTCGTCGATCAGTGATTGCATTGATGAATGGCGCGAGGCAAAGAAGGTCATCATCTACGAGTCCACCGTCAGTTGCCAACGCGGCGTGGTCGAGTGCCCGGTGAAGGAGCGCTACACCCAGAAGACGATCGAGGCGGCTGGCTTCCTGTCAAAGCCGGGAGAAGTCGAGGACTACTCTGGCAAGGCGAAACGCTCCACCGTCATCGGAACTCCGCGAGCCTTGGTTCACAACTACATCTTCAGCAGTCGCGACGGATCCGAGCGCGCGGTCAACACTCAAGCTGCGAACACGCTGGTCCAGTTGCTGGCGCAAGTTCTCGCCGTTCCGGAAATGGTTCAGGCGATGGGCAAGGAAAAGCTTTACAACATCTTCAATGAGATCTTCCGCATGAGCGGATCGGGATACGACCTGAATCTCGAACTGGCCGAGGGCGAGGATGACTCCATCGGTCAGGACAAAGTTGCTGAGCTGGGTGATGCGGTCAACCAGATCTCCGAGATGATGCAGCAGCTTGCCAATCAGACCCAGATGACTGCGCAGGGATTGGCCGAGCAGCAGGGTGTGAATGCTGAGCAGCAGCAAGCCATCGACCTCAGCGCCAAGATGGCTGAGCAGGTTTTGAAATTGCAGAACCAGGTGCAGGAGATCCTCGAGTCTCGCGATCGCAAGATCGAGATCCCGGAAGTTCCTTACGACAAAGCTCCGTGGTCGGTGCAGGCGCAAATCGAAGCCATGAATGGGCTGACGCCGGCAGGCGATGCGGAGCGCAAAAGAATTTTAGAATCAACCAAGCCGAAACCAACCGCCAAGCCGGATGCGAAGACATCTTAACTTCTGGGAAACCTCAAAGATCATATCCCCACTCGTTGCCCGATTACTGGCGCGAGTTTCTCATGGGCGACCCTTGACCGACGTTGAAATAGCAAAGCTGTCAGGGCTCAGCATTGATCGCGTGTTCATGATTCAGCACATGACGGACTGGAGCGCGATCGGAATAATCGAAGCGGAAAAATTTCTGGTCGGATGCGGCGTTGATTTCTGCAACATCAAGAACATGCAGCGCGTCCGCAATTACCTGAAGCGCCCCACCTGGAAATATCTTCGCACCTCGCCGGAGTGGAAGTCGAAGTATGAACCGCTGATCCGGAGAAACCTTTTGGCAGAGAAAACAAAAACCAAGTAACCACATACCAATATGGCTGAAGAGATCAAAAAAGAAGAGGGCGTTGACAATACGCCAGAACCACATGTCGTCCGACTGGCGAAGGCGATGAACCTCTCGATGGAAAACCTCCTGCCGCCCGACGAGGATCTGTCGAAGAAGACCGAGTCCGACCCCGGAAAGAAGGTTGAGGAAACCGCCGAGCAAAAAGCGGAGCGCGAAAAACTGGAGGCTGAAGCCAAGAAGAAGGAGGAAGATGCCAAGGCTGCCGCCGTGGTTGCTCCAGTCAAGCCGGTCGTGCTGGTGAAACGCGAGGAGAAGAAGGTTGACGAAGCGAAGCAGAAGGAGATCGACGCCGAGGACGATTACGTCAAGACCCTCGACGAAGACAAGCAATACGAAATTGAGCTGGCTCGCCATGCTGAATCGATCAAGCCAGGCTACTCCAAGAAGCTGATTGAATTTTACCGAGCCGCGGACAAGTACCGTGCGGACAACCCGGACTACGAAGGCAGCGAGGATTACGAGGAGTTCATCAAGAAGAACGAACCTAAAATCTCCAACGCGGAACGGCGCAAGATCGAGCGCGACATGATCACCCAAGCTGCGACGGCCAAGGCTCGCGAGGAAGTCTCGAAGGAGTTTGAGCCGGTGGTGCGCGAGCTGAACGAGATGAAGACCGCTCCGACCATCAAGGCGGTCGCCGATGAGGCGCGGGCCATCATGACCAAGAAGGCCAGCGATGACGACATCGCCATCGACCCCGAGGTATTCGACAAGATCCAGTCGATGCCTTACAGCCAGGCAGTCGAGGAATACCCGAATGAAGCGCCGATCGTCGCCAGCACCGTCAGCAAGGTTCGTGAGTGGACGCGCATCTGGAACTCGGCGGTCGAGGTGGACATGAAGAATCCGAATCATCAATGGCTGATGAACTTCCTGCAGAACAAGGAAGCGGAGGTCATGGCCAAGCCGGAGGCGGACCAGGTCCGTGACGGAAAGCGCTTTGTTCCAATTTCGAAGTTCATTGAGCTGGAGCAGACCAACCCGAAGGCAGCCGCGGCGACTTGGACTTTCAAGCACGACGATGTGGTGCGAATGATTGCGGAAAATGGGGCGCGCTACCACAAAGCGCAGGTTCAGAAGCTGATCAAAGCAGGCTGGGCTAGGCCGACATCTGGAAAAAAATCTGCAACATCTGAAATTGAGAAGAAGTCCGAAGAGGGAAATCAGGCGGGTGGTGGCAGCCCTCGCGCGGTCAGTCACACGATGGTCGGAGCCGGTGCTGGCGCGGAAAAACAAGATCTCAGCGAACTCCCGCCCCACCTGCGCGGCCTCGCCAAGATGATGAATACGTCGCACTGATAAAATCCAATCCAAGAAAATCCCGCCTGGAAGATATTCCGCGCGGGATTTTTTGTTTGAAACTGTCGAAATGTTTTGCGCCGAGGCGACGCGATATAACGTGAGGCATCTTTTATGAAAAGAATTGTCATTGCAGCTCTCGCGATCGTCGGCCTCATCTTGCTTTCTACTGGCTTCCCCATCGGCTTTGCGATGTGGTTGCTCGCTGGCATAATGTGCGGCCCGAAACTTCAACCCACACTCTACGCCTTCCCGACCAACTGCTCCGGCCGATTGGTTGAGGTGAGCCAGTCCACTGGCTGCACCCTGTCGAAGGCGGTCATTCGTCCTTGGACGACCGACCGACTCGAAGAGATGTCACTCACTGAAGTTGGTTACGATCTGGAATTTGGTCGTCTGCAAGAAGCTCGCTTCGCCGGCTACAAGGAAAACGCCCTCGCCGAATTGGTCAACTCCAAGGTGGCCAACATTAAGAACCTCGTGCAGCAGCGCCCCGCGAAGGGCAATAAGTCAATCGTGTTCCCCTGGATCCAGATGATGCAGCGCCGGAACATCAACATCCAGTATTTCAAGGTCAACTCCGGTGTTCCGAATCCGAATGCCGGCGTGGGTGACATCCATCCCGGCGCTTGGGATTTGACGATTGCCAACCATTCCGGAACATTTGCGACCACGCTTCCGAACATCAAGAATTACTTCCTTCCCGGTCGCGTCCTCTTCGTTGACTACATCGCCTCTGGCTCTGGAGCGGTGGTGTCCAATCAGTATTTGATCCTCGCCTCTTCCGCCATCGGCAGCGGTTCAACCGCAAAGGTGACGGTTGCTCCCAATCTCACCGCCTCTGGCTGGTCTGCCTTGAGCGCGGCTGAAAAGCTGGTCTATCAAATCGGTGGTGCTACTGGCGGTAACGCGGAAGCGAACACCGGCTGCTATATCGGTGCGAACTCGGTCAGCGATTACGAATCCTATCGCGAACAAGACACCGCGATCAACAACCCTTCCGTTCTGCACTTCGCCATCCAGACCTCCCGCATCAAGTGGGACTACACCGACGAATGGATGAAGATCATGGCGAACCCGAACATGGGCACCTACTTCCAGAAATACTGGCAGTTGGACGAAGCCCAGCAACGCCAGCAGCATCAGGCTTTGTTCGAGCGCGCCAACCTGCACAGTGTTTTCTTCGGCCAGAAGGAATCCGAAATGCAGGATCCGCTCAACGAAACGAAATGGCGGCAACTGCCGACTGCTGTCGATCCCGCGAACAGCAACTGCATCCTTGAATACAAGACGCGCGCTGAAGGTATCCAAACCCAGCTCATTAACTGCTCGCGCTACATCGACAAGGCTGGTGCAACGCTGAACCTTTCCGACTTGTTCGCCAACCACTACTTGCTCATGCGGGCTCGTGAAGCGGATGGCGGCGAAGTCCAACACACCGACTGGTTGACCGACCACGAAACCGCTGGTGCGTTCGAACAGATGATGCTGTTGTTCTACCCGGCGTATTACAACAACTCCGTCACCGTCTTTATCAAGGCTGGCGACGTGCTCAACCCGGATGTGAACTCGATGATGGATTTCAAGCAGTATCCCGTTCCGGTCAAGTTTGGCGGTGGCTACATCAACGTGTTCCATCACAAGTATTTTGCTGATCGCCGCGCGGCCTTCGGTGGCAGCGCCAGCCAGCGTTACTTCATGGCGGTTGACTGGTCTGACTTCATGCTCGGCGTGATTGCGACCAATCAGCGTGTCACCCAGACCAACGAGCAGGACGAGATCTACCGCTACGTCCTCAAGGTCAACAAGCTTCACGCCATGCACCAGAGCATCACCTGGGCGCCGATCCTTCAGGATCCGAACCGCCACACGATGTTCCGCAACTTTGCGTCGTTCACTGATGACATCGCAGTGACTCCGTAATCAATCAGTCAACAACGCTGAAACTTTTACGAATATGAAATTCAAAACATTGATCGCGGTGGCGGTAATGGCTGTCACCCTCTCGGTTAAGGCTCAAGTCATTGAGCGCACCATCGCTACTGGCATCCCGTTTGTGACAGCGGGAGCCACCTCGAACGCGCTCTCCACCGCCTACATCGAAGTCAAGAATCACGATGAGGTGTTTGTTCAATATCGCGCCATCATGAGCGCGACAAACAACAACACGGCCGCAGCGGCATCCGCTGTCATGTTTGGTGTGTCGCAATTCCCGAGCAACTTTGTTCCGGTATGCGTCATCTCGAACACGATCAACTCGACCGCTACCAGTGATCGCGACATTGGCACGAACATTTACATCGGGTCGGCAAAGTATTTCGCCGTGATGTCGTTCATCAACAACGGCACGAATACGACCGCCACCAATAAATCAATCACCGGAACTCCTGGAACGATCAATCTCCAGATCAAAGGTGACCGCAGCCGCAAATAAATATATGAAAAAAGTAATCCTCTTCACTGAAGGCAGCGTCGGCGAAAAAGACAAGCGCTTTGCGCTGACCGCCGCTCCGAACTCGCAACTGTTCATGCTGCATGATGGCCCGCGTTTCATTCCGGCCACTTCCGGTTTCACTGCGTTCTCCCTTGTTCCGGCGCTGACTTCGTTGGCTGCCGGCAAAGACCCGCTGTTGGTCACGATCGGAACCGGCACGGAGATCCCAGCGCTTACGCCCCGCGGCGGCGTGAACATCAAAACCCAGGCAACCTCCCCGGCAGACAACGACAACGCGCTGCTGATCGGCGTTGCAGCGTCGCCTTCGTTTGTGACGTGGGATGCCACCCCTGCAACGGCAAGAGCCCCCCGTTTCCGCACGCGGGTTCGCTTGAGTCAGATCACCGAGCTGGTGTTCGGTGCTGGTCTTGACCAGAACATCACCAGCCCGATTGGATCGGCCACTGCCGGTGATGGCGTTCAGTTCCTGTTCGACCCAGCCAACGAGCTGGCGACCGGAATTGCGACGTATGCCACCAACTGGATCATCGCTCGCAAGATCAACGGCGTTGACACCTATGTTGATTCCGGTGTTGCTGTGTTGGCGAACGTCGATTACGAGCTGGACATCCGGCTCAGCAGCGATTTGAAGCCGAGCTTCTACATCAACGGCGCTCTCGTTCACACTGCCCTCACCGCCCAAACCGACGATGTTGCGGTTGGCGTTGTGATCGGTGTGCAAATCAATGCGGCCTCACCTGCTGGCCAAAAAGATTTCGATTGTCGCTATGTCCAACTCGACCCGAACTGGATCGATTTAGAATAATCTGCGCGCAGCTTGGTGGTTGGGGGCCGGGGTGGTTCCCTGGCCCTTTTTATTAACCTGATACAAATATGAAATTCTACCTATCAATGACGGCGGGACAACCGGTGGCTGGCATCGACTTCATCAAGTACGCCATCCACGGCAGTTGTGTGTTTGGGATCCATGCGACCGAAGACGCCAAGCAGATTGAAGCGTTGGACGCGCTGGTCAAGACCAAGAAGATCTCCGAAATCGACAAGGCGGAATACGATCTTTGCCTGAAAAAAAAACCAGCCGGGCCAGAAGACTTGACGAACTCGAATCAAGACCCGGCGCCGCTTCCCCCCATCAAGGGTCAGGGTGCCGTGGTTGTGTCTGAGTCCGAGGTGGAGCAGGAGGTCCAGGTCCCGATCGGTCAAATCTCCAGCACGGAAGCGGCTCTGGTTGTCGCTCCGGTGGCTGATGCGCCAGCTCCTGAAGTTGCGCCTGAAGCCCCTCAACAAAATACTCGCGGTAAAAAGCGGTAAAAGAAATGAGCCGTGGCAGACTATTACACATGGGCCGAGTATGTAGCCGAAGTCAAAAAGCTGCTGCCGATCGAGGCGCAGCGAATTGGCATCGGCACTACTGCCACTGACTACCTGACCGGTTTAATCCGTCAGGCAGTCATTGATCTCCAGCGCATCATTCCAGGATTCCAGCTTCGCCACGAAACCATCTATGACCAATCTGACCTGGTACGTGAGGGAATGGCGATGCGGGGAGTCAAGCCGCCTCAGTCCTCATTCAAGGATCTCTCCATCTTTCGCGTCACTGATGACGTGATCGGCTCCCGCTTTGAAGGAACTCCCCACCCTTGGGAAAAGCGCTTCGACTTGGTTTACGGCCGCGCGCCATCAAACGATGGGATGGCCAGTTACTGCATCGACCCGGAGGGCTACACCTTTTACGTCTACCCGATGCCGGAGGATGAGAACTGGAAGGTGAGCATGTTCTGGAACGGCCAGAAGCTGAGCTTCCGAGATGACGAGCAGGTGCCATTCACTGAAGCATCCTGCCTGGCGGTGATGTATTTCGTGAAGGCCCATACCTCAACCGAGGTGGAGGACAACATCCAGAACAAGACCGATTATATGCGGAGTTACGAGCTTCAGAAACCGAAGCTCTACCTCTCCGACAAAGAAAGCCGAGGAGAATAATATGCCTGACTCATTTCCACCCAGCCCAGTTCCTCCGTGGCATCGCCCAACGGTGAGCCCGGTCACCGACACGCTCGTAGCTGATGGAAACATCAGCATCAACACTGCGACGACCTACCTGAATCAGACCGCTGACAAAAACCTCAGCGATCCGACTGAGGCGTACGAAGCCGTGCTCGCTGATGGCAACTACAAGCAGCAGCGCAAGATGATTCAGATCCCAGCATCGGCAATCGAGAGCACCGCACTGTGGCGGGTCACTGGAAACTTTGTCGGCTTCGTTTCCCTCAAGTTCAACAGCCTCGGTCATTCGGCTGAGCTGATTTGGGATGGCGAGGGTTGGCATTTCAATGGCGGTAACGCGGAAAAAGAAGACCAATAACATGAAGAAAATCATTTTTGCAATCGCGGTGGCAGGCATCACGTTAGTGGCGCTCGCGCAGACCACACAGCAGCGCGGTGAGGTTCAGACCTCGCGGTTCAGCCGTGAGGCATTGACGAACGAGACGGCGGCCGGCTGGCGCACCAAGCTCGGGGTTGGAACTGGAGGCGACTCCAGCACGAACTACAATCTTGCCACCAGCACGAACCTTCCCTACGCGGGATTGAGCGATGCTGCCAGGCAGTCAGTCACGAACGTAGCGGAGCGGGCCGCGCTAAACACCACGAACAACTTCAACGGTCGCAACATTGCGGACGGCACGATCAGCACCAATGAGATCGACGCAACATTCCGCTCGTGGGTCACCTCGATGGCGACCGGAACAAACGCAGGAGGTGGCGGAATCGTGAGCAACTACATCATCCCCAGCATGGCGGCTGGGGTTTGGTATACGAACGATACTGAATATACAGCCCTGCTTTTGCTCAGCCTCAACTTCAACCAGGTTGGCGATGCGGAATCTGGGGTTTGGTTTCAGCTTGATACCTCCGGGGGAAACACCTCCGAGTATCAGACCCAATACCTCTACGACGATCACGATGCCGCCGTGAACAAAGACATGACGGCTCGCTTGGCGCAATACATTCCCGCTGGAGCAACCTTTCACTTTGAAGACATCAGTGTTGGTGGATCGACTGTGAACATCGGTGGGTCTAACACCGACGACAATCGACTTGTGTATTTCGGGAGTGGCGGTGGTGGTGGGATTGGCGTCATCGAAGACGGCTCAATCAGCACGAACAAGATCAACTCCACATTCTACAACTGGGTGCTGGCACAGGCTGGATCTTCAATGTCTGCAGCCGAGTTCTCGGCGCGACTGGCGACCAACGCCATTGACGCGGCGAACATCACAGGCGACCTCAGTGTGGACAATCTTACGGTCGGATCTTTGACGGCGACTTCGATTGGTGGGGCTGGAATAGTAAACGCATTTTCTTCCATCTCCCAAACCAATCAGAACATATACAACATTATCGACTACGGCGCTCTTACCAATGCGCACAAGGCGCTGCAAATCTGTCTGGACAAAGCTGGGACAAACAACGGAGGCGGCAACGTCTGCTTCATCCCGGCTGGGAACTGGTATATCACGAACTCCAGCTTCTATCCGACGCTCTCATCCGAGAATCTGGAATCAATGTTGGTCATCATCGGCACGAATACCATCGTGCGCGGGGTCGGGCCGGCGAGCAAAATCATCGTGGACTTGGGCGTGCTCGCGTCGCGCAATGTGTTTGGGTCGGGCGACTCCGTTGCCAGCGGCGGGGGGCGCGTGAATTGGGCGGGCACGAAGAACGCCACGTTCATGCATTTCACGCTGGACAGCCAGCTCAACGGGGGCGACCAGACGCAAATGTATGGGGGGCACACGTTCAATTTCTTAAACGTGCGCTCGCTCAACTCCGGCGCAGATTTCATCGACACAGAATCTTTGACCACCACCGCGATCGGTTGCTACGTCAGTAATGCCATCGGCTCAGCGTTCCAGACGAAGCCGGCCACCAGCGAAACAGCGCACGGAATCATTGCAGATTGCTGGTTTGAGGATAGTAGTTCGGCGGCCACGGCCCCGACGATTCAAGTGCTGAACAACGTGGCCATCTTGTGCAGCAACACTAAGATCGGCGGCTCGAAAAACATCTACACGATGGGTAGCTTTGCGGGGGGGCAGTTCTCATTCGACAACTGCTATTTCTACCCCACGAACGGCGGCCAAGCTCCGATGATTATTGTGAATGCAGTGGGAGGTTTTACTGACTGTATTTTTTATGGCACTGGTTCGACCACGGCCAGCAATTACGTTTATGCCACCAACTCCAATCTGCAATTTGCCAACAGCACTTTCTATTCAAAAGACGGTCTGTTGGGGCACGATGTTAAAGCGTTGGTCATGGGCAACCGTTTCGTTAACGGCGCAACGGCTGCCATCACCCTGCGCGGCACTAGCTCCAGTCCGTGGGGCAGCTTGATTACTGGCAATACCTTTGCTGGCGGATCGGCCGCCGCGCTGGATAGCTCTGTGAGCTTCTTGCGCTTTGATGGCAACACCACCACAGATCGCAATGTGCTGATCACGGGCGGGACAAACAGCATCATCGCCAACAACACCATGATTGGCACAGCCTCTACCAGAATCAGCAGCGCGAACTTCAATGAGATTCGCGGCAACATTATGCCGGTAAATTCCGGATCGGTTCACAGCATCATGCTCACTGGTGCAAACTCTAATAGCATTGCCGGAAACAAGCTTGGAAAGCTCACGTTCAACACCGCTTGCTACGGAAACGAATTGACCGACAACCGAATCGAGTCGTTTGCATACATTGGCGGCGCCTCGGCGGGCAACTCACTGAACACCGGAACTCGCCTGCGCAATACCACCTGGACCAACACGTTTTTGGAAAGCTCTTTTAGCGATGGTGCGAGCCTGACAAACCTGCTTCGGTCAACGAATTATGTAGCGGCAAACTTTGCTCCAACTGCCGGATATATCAAATTTGTCGGCAGCAACAATGCGCTTTATGCAGTTAGCGACACTAAGACAAATTTAATCTCAGCCCCCTAACCCCAGAATGAAAACCACATGTCATCGCTGCGGTGAGATCTGCTGCCGCTGCTGGAGACTAAACATTGTCTGCTTCCTGATCCTGATTGCAACCATCGTCTCTGGATGCATCACGGTTGGCAGCGTGGATGCGCCCAACCCCGTCTTCAAATCAGTCTCCGCGATCGAACCGCCAAAGCCAACGCTATCAACCGCGCTGGCTACCGCTCCACCGCAGCGCTTCATCATTTGGGATTTCAAACACCCAGACCTTGCGGGGTTTGTGGTGTATGAAGGCTCAGCGCGTGGGCAGTGGACACTGAAGACTGCCATCACGAACAACTTTTTCCCGTACGTTCAAGGGACGCACTATGGTGTGGCTGCGATCAGCTTCATCGGGGAAGAAACGCCACTAACTTACTTTCCATCAAACCGCATCGAGGAGGTTTGGCTTCAAGCCGCTGGTGCTGATATGAAGTTCAAAGACCTGCTCTTGCTCAAGGGGGAGCACACCAACACGATGGACAGTCAGGACATGCAACTACTTCGCATTGATAAACGATTCCTCAGATATGAATAAATTTACCGCCATCGCAACCGCAGTTCTCATTTCACTCAACGCGCTTGCCGCCAATAAGTATGTCCGCACGGCGTCTGCCGGCGCAGGCAACGGCAATGACTGGAACAATGCTTGGAGTCTGGCGCAGCTCAACTCAAGTTGGGGCAGCATCTCACCAGGTGACACCGTCTGGATCGCTGGTGGCACTTACCCTTCCGGCACAGGCATGAACGTAACCGCCAGTGGGAACGCCGCCAATCCGATTTACATCCGCCGCCCGCTGTCAACCGACGCCGTTCCGACCGCTGCGGCCGGTTGGGTTGCCGGATTCGATTCAACTCCAATCATCACCAGCGCCACCGCGCTTCGGGCTGGGGTGTCATACCTTTATGTCGATGGTCGCGTAAGCATGGGGATTCGCTTTGTCGCATCCAACTCAGGGGGATTGCCGGCCTCAGCCAACGTGACGGGCGGGAATCAAATCACGCTCACCAATGTTGACCTTGTCGGCCCAAACTCTGCCGCCTTCCCGGACGGCACGAGCTGTGGAAACACACTGGCAACATTTGTCAGTGATTGCAGCGGCATGATGATCGGATACGGCTACTCGCCAAACCCTGGAGCGGACAACATTAAGATCACGCACAGTCGCGTGCGCGGCCACGCCAACGAGTTCTGGTTTGCAGGCGCGCGGAATATCACGATTGAGCATTGCATGATTTACGACAATGGTGCAGCCAACTCTGCGACCTGGCATGGCAACCTGATGATTGTGAACGGCAGCGATGGAATCATCTTTCGCTACAACGACGTCTTCAACTGGCAGGTCGAGGGTCTTTATCCTTGGGGCAGCGCCAGCCGCAACTGGCACGTCTACGGAAATGTGTTCCACGATGGCTATAACGGTATCAGTGGAAGCACCCACCGGTTCTTGGAGATCCGAAGCTTTTCCGGATCTGTGACACATGGCCCGTTTTACGTTTACAACAACACCGTTACGAGGTGCTGGGCAGCCTTCACGCGCGGAGACACAACCGCGTTCTATTCACCCGACTCGGTGATTCGCAACAACTTGGTCTACAACACAGCTAACGCCGGGGTTGGCTACGTCACCGGGACAATCAACGGAAACAACCTCTACGCTTCAGCGGATCCGTTTACGAGCACCGCGGGGCGTGACTACACCATCACGTCGGGATCGCAGGCGCGTAACGCAGGGACGGCAATCAGTGATATTGCCGGCCACACCTACTCCACAGACCTCTCCGGGAATGCTCGAGGTGTTGACGGGACGTGGGACATCGGCGCTTACGAATACGGCAGCACCGGCCCGAGCACCAACCCGGTCATCTCTGTCATTCCTTCGAGCCTCAACTTTGGCTGGGTGAGGGTTGGCGCAACCAGTAATCTTACCGTCACAGTCCAGAACATAGGGCGTGGAACGCTCACAGGTTCAGCTTCAGCTTCAGCTCCGTTCTCGGTTTCAAACGGAAGCTACTCGCTTGGTAGCAACCAGACCAAGGTTGTCACAGTGATCTACACGCCAACCACTGCAGGCAGTCAATCTGGGACGGTGACGTTCAGCGGCGCGAGTGGTTCATCTGTGTCAGTCTCTGGGGTTTCATACACCAACCAGGCTGGCTATCACTGGCTGGCTCGAAACGGGACTATTGTTTCCCCGATGGCAATCAGCGCAAATGTGATCAGCGCAACCGGCGACGCATCTCAAGCAATTCCATCAGACGGATATGCACTGTTCGGCTTCACGGTGGCAAGCAATGGCTACTACTATCTCGACGTGAACGCTCGCGGCGAAACCAGCGGAGCGGATTCGTTCTATGTTCAGATTGACGGTGTTCCGGTGGCGCAGGAACACACATGGGACATCCTGCCTGCAACAACAGGATTTCAAAATCGAGTCGTATCGTGGCGTGGCTTGAGCGGAACTTTCGACGCACCTCAGTATGTGACGAACCTGTGGAATCTGACGACGGGTAATCATTTGCTGGCAATCTTCCGCCGCGAGCCGGGGGCAGCCATCAGCAATATCACGCTGCGAGCATACTCCTCCACAACTCCAAGCCCGAACTTGATCCCGTCTGGAGCAGAGTATTCGGCAGAGCAAACCGGGTCATACACACTGCTGGGTTTGGAGGTGGGCGAGACTTACACTTTGACTGCCGGTAACGCGCAGTATTTGTCACGCATTCCGATCGCGGGATTTCCATCAACTTTGGTTTTGACCAACAGCGGCGACTTCACGGTGCTGGCCGATTACACATACAAAATTTATGGACCGACCAGTCCCAGCCCAGTCGGCCCATATCCAAATGTGTTAGTTACGGCAGATGTGCGATTGAGTCAGGCAACGAACGCGCCACCGGTTATTCCGTTCATCTTGCAGCAACCGCAGAACATTCGCATCACCAATGCGCAATCAGGTTCATTCAGTGTGCAGGCCGATGGCACTGCGCCGCTGGCTTACCAGTGGAAAAAAGATGGATCAAACATCTCAGGTGCGACATCGACCACATACACGATCGACAATGCCGACTCTGGAGATGCTGGGATTTACGCCGTGGCTATTTCAAATTCAGTTGGTGTCACGGTCAGCTATGCGGTGGAGGCGACCTTCGTGAACAGCCGGCCGCAAATCCTAGCATCGCCAATCACGATGAAGCTTTTTATCGGCAGCCCGCTGGTGATAACCGGAGCCAGCAGCGGGGCGACTTTGACGACCTGGAGAAAAGATGGTGGAATCGTAGCGATCAACACAAATGCTATTGTGAAATCCGCTCAAGTTTCCGACTCTGGTGTTTATACATTTGTTGCGGCAAACGAGTCTGGAGAAACCAATACCACGCCGATCAGAGTGCGGGTGTATCAATCCTCCAACATGGTTGCCAGCGCCGTCAGCGCGACAACGATCTCGGTTGAATGAAATCAATAAATGAACCTATGGAAACACAGGGAATGATTAAGCCGGCCGTAATGTTTGTTGGCAGCATCGGACTTACCGCAAAGGGTATGGCCGATTTCTTTAATGCCGGCACCAGCATCTTCGGATTCGGCACTGCCGTCCTTGGATTCTGCGCTGGCATCTACGCCGTCATCTGGTGGCGCAACAAGGTCAAGAGGCAGGAACGTGAAGACAAACGAGACTTGAACAAGCCTCAATAAACTGGAGAATAAAACATCATGGATCTACTTAGCGCGCTGACCGCGATGGTCAAACAGATCACCAACCAACCGGCGTGCCTCTATGTGATCCTGATGGTCAACGTCGTCATCTTCATCTGGGAGGTTATCCCCAAGCTTCCGTCGAAGCTCATCGTTCTTGTCGGCCCGGCTCTTGGCGGCATTCTGTATCTGCGTTACGGATCGATCGACTCAGTGCCGGTCGAGTTCCCCCATCCAAAAGATATTCTGTTTGCCAACGGATTCATTGCTGGCCTGCTCTCGGTAGCAGTCCACGCTGCCATCGTCGCTTTGCTCAGGAAAACAACCGGCTGGCCACCTGAGTCGAACAACAAACCGTGCCAGCCTAAAACTCCGGAAGATCCAAAAGTATGAAAACCAAAACCATCCTCGTAGCAGCCCTTCTCGCCTCGGCATCCATCATGTCGAAGGCGCAAACCAGCACCAACCAGATCCCAGATCTGATGCCAGCTCCAGTGACGGAGGTGATTGAATTCATTTCGACGCCCAGCACCAACTGGCAGGTGGCCGCTTACGGCATCGTCAACACCCGAAACCACGACACTGGCTTTGGCGTCGGCGCGTTCTACAAGGTGACGGAAAATTTCGGCGCGGTGTTGCGGCTCGACTATCTGGGTGGGACGCTCACGATGCCATCCGGGAACTTCCAGATTCAAAAGGAGTTCACCATCGCCGGCAAGTTCACGACTACCATGTTCGGGTTTACTGGCGTGGCGGTTCCAATCAGCGACGAGAACAATGAAGCCGTCGCCGGAATCTTCGGCATCGGGTTTGCAATTCGAATCCCGGAAACCGGACAGTGGTATGTGCCGCGAAACATTCTGATCGATTGGGAGAAGTGGACTAATGTTGACGGAACGCAACTCCGCGTCGGCGCGTCTTGGAAACTCTGATGCCGATCGACCCAAAAATCTTGAAGCCGGGGATGTTGCTTCTCTACGAAGCTTCATCCCTGTTCGGTTATGCGATTGCTGCTTTCAGTGGCAGTCGCATTTCCCACATCGAGATGTTCAAGGGAAACGGAATATCATACGCTTCCCGCGACGGAATTGGGGTTGATGAATATCAGCTCCGACTCAACAACCTGGCGCTGGTGCTTGAGTCGGTCGAGCCGCTTGATATGGATCGGGTGGCAAAGGGATTCGCCGGGAAGCGTGGCCACCGCTACGACAACGCCACCATCCTCAAGCACGCCACCTTTGGGTTGGTTGGTGGCAAGCCGATGGCTGAAGTCTGCTCTGAGGTGCAAGCCTACCTGGTTCGGGTTGGCGGATTGGAGCGCGCGTTCGGCGACAAGCAACCCGACGAGGTCAAGCCGAGCGACTTCGTTGATGCCATGAACCACGGTATGTTCCGGAAGGTTTGGGAGAATGTATGACGAGACAAAAACCAATCGAAGCGAAACCGCAGAAGGGCGGCGCGCTCCTCTCGTCACTCTCGGCTGAGAACGTCACGATCTACAACTACACGATCAAGCGCGACTTCCGGCGCAACTTCGATCGCGAGATCCGCTCTGAGGGCGACGTCCTGTTCTGCCCCAAGATGTTCACGCAAGACGACGTGCCAGCCATTCCGATGCCAGCCACGTCGGATCCGATCACGCTGATCATCATGGCGCGTCACCCGAATGGGAAGACGATGGTCATCGTCGGGACGGCCACCCAGCTGTGGCGCTACTACGGAGTCGAGGATCCGCTTTACATCGACGCAGGGTATTACTCGCCCGAGGATTACTACGAGAACCAGTCGGTCGCCTGGAAACTGATCACGCAACCGCTGCTGCTGACCAGCTTCGCCTCTCCAGCGCGTCGCTGGGAATGTGAGACTCTAAACGGATACCTCATCCTCAACAACGGCGTCGACCTGCCGATGACGTATCGCATCACCGATGATGCAGTGACGCCCATCTACGAGTTGCGCGAACTGGCCATCGCCTCGGTTGGAACAATCGCCGTCCAGAACAGTCACTTGGTCTGCATGGACATTCGCCAGATCAAGGAGGACAAGTTCGTCGAGATCATGACCCCGATCAGCTCGTCGGCCAGCGGCAGGGTCTACGGCATCCAGTCTTCCGGAACGGCAAAGGCAACGGTGAACTCCGGTGTTTCTGGGGTGGCCGGCAACACGATCACGGCGTCGAACTCCACGTTCAACTCCGGCGCTGGATTCACTGGCATGGTGGGTCGCGTCATCAGAACCCTCAACGGGATCGAGGCCACCATAACCGCAGTCACCTCGCCGACCGTCGCCACCATCAACGGAATCCCCAATCTCTGCGAGCCAGCGTGTCAGTTCTTCATCAAGCGAGACGAGTCGTTTTCAGATTTCTATTTGGACAATGCGCTTCAGCCGTCTTACCCGAGCGTGTTCCCAACCCTCAACGTCGGACTCGGATACCGCGGCCTGAAGCTTTACTGGGACAGCGGTGAAACCGCCGAGGTGTTCGTCATCGAATACGATGGCATCAGCGGCGACCCATACTTCCGCCTGACCTCCGACCAGCCGATTCCACTTGGTCCACTCGAGATCGAAAACCCGCTGGCGTATCGCAGGTTCACCGAAGAGGCATACATCGACCGGTATCAGAACCGGGTCATCTGGTCGCTGCCTGACCAGCCGCGCCGGTTTGGCGCTACTTATCCGGCCACAATAAGTCCGCAGAGTGACACCATCGTCTTCGACTACCCGGTGAAATCCATCCCGCTATCCGGTGGAGACATCACGCTTACCGGCATGAAGTCGGGAAACCTTTCGACCACTGGCGTATTCTACGACGGCAAGCGAATGCTGGTTGGTGAGAAGGCAATCCGGAATTTCTACGCAGATGTTCTGGCCGCTCTCAATCAAGCTATCCAGGCCGAGTCAGACGCAAACGATGCGGTTACTTCCACGGCGACCACATTGGTGTTCGCGGAGAACTCGCTGGAGAAAGCCAAGGCTGATGCGGCTGCCGCTCCAAGCGACTCAGATCTGGCCAAGGTTGTCAGCGACATCAGCGCTGCAGTTGACGCAGCGCGCGACGCCAAGGTTGCTGCCGAGACAAAGCTGGCTGCCGCCACTGCCGCCAGAGTTGAGGCTGAAAGCAAATCGCTCGAATCTGAAAAGGTTGAGATCCAACTCTCTGATGCCATCAGTAGCGCATCTCGACTTGAGGATCTGCAGGATGATGGATCCGCAATCCTCAAAGCTGTGTCGGTCAAGACCGTCCTTGTCCTCTTCACTGAGACATCGATCTTCATCGCGCGCTACTCACCCGCATCGGGAAGCTTCAACTTCCAAGTGGTTCGCATCAACGAGAACCAGGCGCTGTTCTATCGCAACACGCCAATCCTCGTGAACGGCGAATACATTCTGTACGCCGCGGAGAGTCAGTTCTGTCGCTTCGACATGACCAACCAAGTGCCGGTGGATCTCCCGCTCATCCTTGGGTGTCAGGATATTTTCTTCGATCAGGCCACGCCGGAGAACATGGAGCGGATCTTCTCGGTGGATAACGGGGTGACCTCCGAGATCCTGATCGTGTTCCCGTCCACCAGTCAGGACAAGATGCTGCGGTTGGATTACGGGTTCGGCACGATGTCGACCAGCTCAGCGGATTACACAGCTGGGGCGAACGTGATCATGCCCGGCACCAGCCAGAGTGTTTTCCTGATGGGCACATCCGATGGCAAGGTGCTTCGATATGGTCTGGTCGCTGGTGGCGCCAAGCTGATGGCGGGAACAGCATCGAAGTCTGGCGTGATCGTGACTGCGATCAACGGTGTCTTCACCGCATCCCACATCGGATACTCTGTTCGCTTCGCCAACGGTCAGCGCTTCGGGATCTCGAAACTCATCTCGGCCAACGCCGTCGAGGTGGTTGGATCCGGGACGGTCGCGAGCCAGGCTTTCTACCTTGAGCCCGCCTCGCATCATCGCCGCGGCTCGGCATACACCTCAGTGCTGCAGAGCGGTGGCGACGCATTCGGTGCGGAATCGGCTGAGAAGAAATGCAGCCGGCACTCGGTCATGCTGTCCAGCTTCTCGCCCGACTCCCCGATCTCGGTGTTCATCCGGTCTGGGCGAAACATCAACGAGCTGGCCGATCGGTTCTCCAAGTCGGTCGTGCCGCCAGAGACTTTGATCCCGATGATTCTGTCGGATTATTTTCTGGCCGATCGAATCGAAGTGGCGGGAACGAACAACCCGCTGGAGATCACCGGCAGAACCTTCCACGTCTCAGCGGTTGCATCCGCCAGCTTTGGCAGGAGGGATTCGTAATGGCTTACGATCGCACCAACATCGAGCTGGAGCTGCCTCCTATCCCGAAGTTCAGCGAGCGACCAGACAAGCAGGCCGAGATCGAGCGCTGGTATGTCTCACACAGTACGTCGGTGCGCCGCCAGTTCGACTTACTGGGTGAGCAGATCGACCAACTCAAAGCCGTCGTTGACGAACTGAAGAACGCAAAATAATCTGATTTATGGCAAACACCATCCCACTACCAGCGACGCTGGTTAAGCGCCTTGTCAAGCTGACGCCACTCACTCACGGAGAAGGGGACGGCAACCTCGACGCGATCGTTGCTTACATGACCATGCTGCGCTCCCTGTTCGGGGTGGCGCTCAACGCTGACGGCACGCTGAACGTAGACTCGGTTGACACCATCAACCTGAAGAACCGTTCCGTCACCGAGAACAAGCTGGGATCCGCTTCGGTGTTTCCTCCAAAGGAAGACTCGGGAGTCACCAACGCAATGGTGATCACGCTCGACCCGGCGATCACGGCTTACGAGATTGGCCAAGTGTTCGGCGTGTTCGTCGCCAACACCAACACTGGCCCGGTGACGCTTCGCTGCGGCACAGCGCTCGCCGCTTTGCCGGTGAAGAAGAAGGGCAACCTAGACCTTGAGGCTGGCGACCTGCTGGTGAATTCGTTCGCGGTGTTTGCCTATCGCGACGGGGTGTTCCAACTGCTTGGCTCTTCACTCTCTTCGCAGTCATCTTCCAGCGCTGGTGGGTTCAGTGGGTTTCAGGTGTATGCCCCCGCCGAAGCTGCCATCCCACCAGATGCCGCAGTGGCAGCATCCGGCACGGTTGTCAGCACTGGTGTCAACGTCAGTGATGGTGACACCGTTACGATCGGAGCGACGGTCTACCGCTTCAAGACTGTGATGGCGCTGGCTTACGATGTTCAGATTGGAGTTGATGCAGCAACCTCGCTGGCAAACCTCAAGGCAGCGATCAATGCTTCCGGAACTCCGGGAGTTGAATACTTTGCCGGCACGCTGATTCATCCGAGCGTCACTGGCGGAACCATCACATCGACCACCCTGCTGGTTACGGCCAACGCAACCGGGCTCGGTGGTAACGCAATCGCCACCACAGACACCGCGGCCACCTTGAGCTGGAACTACGGAACGCTGACTGGTGGCGTGACTGACACCTTTGCAACTTTCATTCACGGACTCAGCGCCACGCCTGATGTGGTCGCCACTCTTATCTGCGTCACCGCAGACATGACGTTTGCGGTGGGTCAGGAAGTCCCACTGCAATGCTTCGTCGATGGTTCTGGCGAGCCCGCGTTCATCATCAGCGCCAACTCTTCCGTGATCATCATCGATCGCAACACGGCAACCATTTCCGTCCCGGCCATCGGGGCAATAACCGAGTCGAACTGGCGCTTGAAGGTGCGTGGGGAAATCAAGACCAACACGGCGGGCGAGATGTTCCCAGCCGCATCAATGGCAGTTCACTATCCGCAGGGCGCTTTCGCATACGGAAGTGATTTGTTTGTGGTTTCATGGGGCGTTCTGAACAAGTCGCAATTCATGCGCGTCTCGCTGGCTAATGGTGGCGTGCTTCGCCTGTCTAACCCAGACAGCGGCCCCGATCCCGGAGCTTGCAATTTCGCCTGCTTTGCGAGGGCTGACCTGACAAATGATGCTGTCTTCACATCCAGCACCGGCATCTATCGATTGCAGCTTCTTCAAGTTCCGGTCTGGAAACCGATTCAACTAAGCTCGGTCGCCTCAGCCTGGCAGTCTTGGAAGCCTGTGCAGTTGCTCGAGAGCGGTGGCAGTGTCGTCAAGGTTTACATCGCGCCAGCCGGATACTCAGCATCGGCATCAGTAACGATTTGCCCGCTCAAGGAAGTCACCATGTCCTCCGGTGTAGCGGTTGATGTCGGTGGTGGAGCGGTTGACTGGAGTAGCACCACAATCAAAGAGCCGGACGGGCTGACGGCCGGAAACTCAGAGTTCCGCGCCTATCACCCGAATGCAGCCAACAACAAGATCTTGATGCTGCAATACAATCGCCTCAAGAAACGCATCTATCTTGTGACGAATGAGGTCGCCTTGATTCACATCTTCGAGCTGATCAACACCTCTGGATACACTGACCCAGCCAGCATCGTTGAGTGGTGGCGGGACGCGACGCGCTACCAGAAGCTGAAGTATGTGAAGTCAGTCGTGATTGGCGGCGATGGCGCACCGTTTGGAGACGTCTCGCGCGAATCAATCTCAATCGACTTTGACCTTGTGACCGGGACGGAGCGGGCGATTGTTTTCAATCGCGTCGGAAACACCATCACCAGCGGTTCGGTCACCCGAGCACCTTGGAGAGAATGAATCTAACTGCCAGACATATTGAATACCCGACTGGGCAGCGCCTGAAGCAAGTGACTCGGGAGCTGATGGAACTGCCGCAGGCTGAGTGCCCGGTGGTTCACCGGTTTGGCCCAGGGGTTTACATCCGCCAGATCACCATCCCGGCTGGCGTGTTCGCAATCGGACGCAACCATCTGCACGAGCACATGAACGTCATGCTCAGCGGCAGGGTTGCTGTCTTGCAGGAAGATGGAACTGTGAAAGAGCTGCGCGCCCCGCTCACCTTTCTCGGCAAGCCCGGACAAAAGATCGGAGTAATCCTCGAAGAGATGGTGTGGCTGAACATCTATGCCACCACCGAAACCGACATTGAGAAACTTGAGGAGCAACTGTTTGGCCCGAGCGAAGAGTTGAGTGATGCGATGGCGGAGCGGCTCGCCAAGGATCTGACGAAGAAGTCGGAGGATCGGAAAGACTTTGAGCACACTCCGATTCTACCGTCGTTCAACTTCGACAGCATCTCCATGCCGGATGGGTTCGATTGCCGGTTCATTATTTCCAACTCTGCCATCCACGGCAAAGGGGTGGTCGCAACCTCGACATACCAGCCAGGGGAAATCATCGGCCCGTCACTGCTCAAGGAAGGCGGCCGGATGAAGCAGACCCAGCTCTGGCGCTACATCAATCACTCTCGCAACCCGAACGCAATACTGGTTGCAACCCGGCATGGCGGGGCGAATGTTGTGGCGGTTGATCGTATCAATGGATCTCGCGGCGGGGTGATCGGCGACGAAATAACTTTGGATTATCGGCAGGTCATGCTGGTAGCATCCAAGCAGCTAAAACAAAACGTATGAGTGCAGCAATCACGGCGGCAGTAATCGCGGTTGTTGGCGCGGCCGGCAGCGCGGCAGCATCGCAGCAACAAGCCAAGAAGCAGAACAGTCGCATCGCGGCACAGAACGCCCAGCAGCTTGGGCTCGACGTGGCGGCGCGCGGCGCTCCACTCAACGATGCCAGCGCCCCCGCCAGCGTCCAAGGTGTCGAGGCTGCCTTCCTGCCATACTACATGGACGGTGAAGAGGCAGCGC
>JACCDG011340892.1_pt1 | contig 74343 bp, 67 predicted proteins | sample 7442471 | NCBI WGS metagenome assembly JACCDG01 (sample SAMN15323444, study PRJNA562643) | freshwater metagenome | isolation source: river surface water | place: USA:Blue River Watershed | collected 2017-08-17 | reverse complement strand
CGGTCACACTCTTGATTCCTGGAAAGAGGAGGTCGCTCGAATGTGGAGGTTTACAAAAACCAATGGTATTACCGAAGGATTCCATAACAAAATGGAAATGATCTCTCGGCGAGCCTTCGGCTTTAGAGATTTCGAAAATTATCGATTGAAAGTGAAGTATGCTTGCGGCTAGTAAAACTCAAACGAAGAGTCCTGCCCCTTCTTTTGGAGGAGAGCCGAATAACGGTGGAGATCCAGATCTTGAGATCCCGCAAACTGGAGCGGGAGACGGGGGTCGAACCCGCGACCTTTTGCTTGGCAAGCAAACGCACTACCACTGTGCTACTCCCGCACGTAGATGGAATCCTTGAATTCCATAAGGTCTCTCAAGTCGTAACCGAGCTTCGGCTCTCGTGTCAAACAATTGAGCCTTTGTGTTTAGCCCATCTGCTGAAAGCAAATACTGAGCGCCTTTGAGACTGACGCAAGGCGGGCCAGGTCATGAATTGTTCCTTCTGATATACCGTGTTCAATGAGGCTCTTTTCGTGGCTTTTCACGCATGCTTCGCATCCATTGATGACCGAGACCGCAAGCGCCATCATTTCAAAGGCGGCCTTCCCGTTTACTGGACGAGCCATCACATTCATTCTCAGCCCGGCGGCGCTTTGATATGTTTCTTTGTCAACGTAGTGGCGAAATCTGTAATAGCAATTCATCAGGCCCATAATGGCCGCAGCATCTTTCGCTTCTTGAATTTCGTCACTGGATGCGCCGAGTCCTGTCAGATGGGTCTCAGCAAATGTTGCTAATTGTTTTGCATTTGTGGCTTCAGCGCAAGCGAGCGTGATAAGGCCTGCATCTTTTGGGCTGAGGGTGCTATCGGAGAAAAACTTTTTAAAATTTAATTTTAGATCTTTCTGTGTGGGGCTTTCGAATTTTGAAAATAGAGTATCTAAGTCCATGGTCACCTCCAAAAAAAAGGGAAACGCGCTGTCCGTCTTCGCCAGCTTGCTTCCCTTTGAAATTATCCCCATTGTTAAATTTTAACGGGGGTTGATTTTAGAAATTGTCTTAAGCAACTTTAATTGTCGCTTCGCCTTTTTCCCAGCCACAAGGACAAAGCTCGCCGGTTTGCAGTGCATCCAAAACCCGGAGCACTTCTTTGACGTTTCGTCCTACCGACAAATCGCAGACGTCAACCCATCGGATGATATCATCGCCATCGACAATAAATGTTGCGCGAAGTGGCGCTCCCGCTTGTTTATGCAAAATGCCCAATTCGGTTGAAAGTGTTTTATTATAATCAGCTAGCATTGGAAACTTAAGACCTTTCAAATCCGCGTGGTCTTTTCTCCATGCCAAATGAGTAAATTTTGAATCGCAGCTTGCGCCAAGCAATACGGTGTTTCTGTCGCTGAAGTCGCCAAAGTGCTTATTGAATTCGGCAATTTCAGTGGGGCACACAAATGTAAAGTCGAGTGGCCAGAAGAAAATGGCTTTCCATTTACCTTTGTAATCTGTGAGAGAGATTTTCTTAAAATTATCGTCCATTTTCTTATCGATAGCGACAGTGGCTTCGAGGCTGAAGCTAGGGAATTTATCGCCGATCGTAAGCATGCCGGTACGTGGGGTAGTGGTGGTAGTGGTTGGTGTAGACATTTTCATTCTCCTTGTTTTCTTTTCAATTTATTGGTGCCTTTCGACGGGCCAACTCTGCGGCCGCGCACGGTGACATCAACTCCTGAAATCTCAAATTCTTTCCCAAGCCTGATGAAATCTGGGGATATCTGCAAGTCCTCAGGGTCCAAATCCATCATTTCTCCTGTGGTCTCGTCAATAAAATGAAAATGTGGCTTCATATTGCAGTCGTAGCGAATAGATCGAAACGACGCGTCTTGGACTTCGCGCAGAAGCCCTTTCTCGACAAACAGGTTGAGCGTATTATAAACGGTGGCCAATGATACGGTTGGGAAGATTTTCTCAACTTCCACTTTCACTTCATCTGCTGTGGGATGCTTGTCGGTCTGCCAAACATAAGATGCAATCGCCATACGAGGTGCCGAGGGTTGAATGCCTTTTGAAACTAAGATCTCTCGAATATTTTTGTGGCTCGCCATCGCCTTGGAGCCAGAACTTTGAGAATCTATATTCATCATAGTTTTATTATCCTACTAATATTAGAACTGTCAATAGTCTTAGAAAGATTCTAATCATATTTTATCGATGAAAAGCGACCCTGGCAAATAAGTCAGAGGGTTTGATGCCATGAAAAGGTTGCGCAGCCCGAAGGCTGTTTTTCTCGCTTGGAAAAATAAGGTAAATATCTAATATTATTAGTAAATTTGAGAGCCTTTGTGGTCTGCAAATATGAGTGAGCCTTGGATTGCCAGGTGCGCTTGAATGAGTAAAATGCCTGCAATTTAAACAATTTATATTTACACGAGACGCTAACAAAGAATTGGCATAAGAAATGCTAACAAGATGGATGACGCAAGATGCGTCATCTTTTCGACAGGGATGTCACATATGTTTTGTTTGAGTGAGGATTGTATGAAGTCTTTTAATAAAATTTCTATCAAGTTGGTCATGTTGATGACTATGTCCTTAATCTCTGCTCATCGAGTTTTAGCCGACGAACCGGCAGCTTCTGTTGACTATCTGTCGGTGCTGAGAAAGTTTTTTACGTCGCAGAAGCTGGAGCTTCAGATTGATGGAAAGATTCTTACAACGAGCTTTTTTGGACGAAATACGATCGCCACGCTGGCAACGGGCGTCTCTGCTGAAAAGACAGTAACCGTTAAGAATATCGGCACGGGCACGATCAACCTCGATAATTTGCATTTGACGGGCAGTGATTCAATTAAGATTAAACAAGGTAGCTTTTCGGCGAAAAGTATTGCGCCCAACGAAACTGCGACTTTTACTCTTGAGTTGAATCCGAAGTATCCAGGTCGATATTCAGCAAACTTCAAGCTTTCTGGCAGATCGGTCTTTCGATATTCTCTGCCTTCCGTTTGGATTCAAGCGGACCCGGTGCCTAAGTTGGCAGTGTATGATGGGGCGGCATTTGTTCCGTCAAAATCCGCGGTATCTCTTGGGACGGTGAAAGCGGGCATGCCGCTTCAGCACACATTTACCTTGAAGAATGAAGGTACGGTGAATGTTCAAATTCCTTCGGCATTTATTTTCTCGAATCAGTTTCGATTTGTTAAAATCCCAGCGCCGTATCTTACGCCGGGTTCTAGTTGTGAGATGACAATTGAATTTAAGAGTGCAGATGCCGGAACGGTTGAGTCTGCGCTGATTATTGGTTCTTTGACCCCGTCGACTACGAACTATGTCATTCGACTTTCGGTGAATGTGATTGCTGACTCGTCGTTGAAAGTTCTCGATCTGACGCAATTGAATGCGGGTGCGACTGAAGAGGAGAGCTTGATTCCAAATACTCCCGATCGTACATCAGACATTTCTGTTTTGGGATTTGCCAATGTTGGTGATCGAAATATGTCGGGTGACTTTCGTCTGCTCAATAGTGGGACTCAACCACTCACAATCAAATCGTTGAAGAATATTCTGCCTGCCGAGAGTGCAAATATTGTGAAAGTGGGACTCATTGTTGATGGAGAATTAGTGGCCACGGGTGGAACTGCACAGCTCGCTCGAAGAAAAGTGGCGAAGGCTGGCCCCGGACCTCAGGGCGCGACATTGCCGTTGATTCTTCAGGCTGGGCAATATCGAGATATTCGTGTGGAGGTTGTTCCCAATCAGAACTGGCTCGTCAGAGGTGCAATTCAAGTTTCTACAAGTGACGCCCAGACTCCTTTCTATGAGTTCAATGTAGCCGCGTCAGTCGCGGGTGCGCGTGGATTGCTTTGCTCGGGTGATAACAATAACTGGGTTGCGTCTGATTTTAGCTGCCAAGGTAAAGCGAATGGAACGATTTGCGGCAGTACACTAACTGAAGAAAAAACAAAAATTTGTAATCAGAACCAATGCGTGTTGATGGGTGATTTAAATAGTGACGGATTTGTCGACGGCGCTGATTTAGAACCATTTGTGAAGATGAAGTCCGGGTTCTTGCCTGTGAATCTTGCCGCAGATATTTCGTGCTCTGGAAATCTTTCTACGATGACTCAGTCGCAGATCGAAGGATTTGCCAGCATTCTGACCGATTCATTTGACAAGGAAGCTTTCAATACGAGGGTGGTGGAGCTTTGTACGCATCGAGATTTGTCGAATGATCCAACACGAGGACGTGCGTTGGTTTATCGAGATGGTCCGATTAATTTCGAAGCGATGAAGGCGTCGTCGTCTGATGGTATGATTCATTATGATACGCCCATTATTCCCAACGAGCCGACAGAAGTTTGTGTCGACAACCTCGGTCTTTACGACCTGAACGGAAATTTCACGGGGGGGAATAATGGAATCGCCAATGGCAAGTACACGTATACGGGTGTTACAGCACTGAACCAGCCGACGGACAATTTGCTTCGCTTTGGTGCGTACAAGAATTTACAAAACGATTTCAGATTTAGTTTGTTTGGTGATGACGGTCTGAATACGCCTCGCGAAGCTGTAATGCGAGCTGGTGCGGTTCAACTTTATCACGACATTAGTCGATTCCGAAATACGATAGTGAATGACGGATTTATTGAAGCCCTTAAGTTAAGTCCTGAAATTCGGGCAAATTTGATCAGTCGTCAGGGGAGACCAGATTTGATAATGAAGACTCCGCTGCGACCGTCCCGCCCAGTCTCGACGACGCTTGAGAGGTTTGATCAGACGGGCATTGAGCTCTTTCCTGAGATTAATCAAATGCAGGTTGGGACTCGAATTCGGGCTAAAACTAATGCTGAGGACTTTTCCAATCTTCCGCCGATTTCATTGGCATTGGATCCTTCGTATGCAAGTTCCGATTTCGCGGGGATGATGTTTTTTTGGTTAACGGCAAATAATAATTGGAGTTCATATACTGAAGCGTTTTTTGGTGATAATGATGCCTGGAAAACAAATATTATTCCTGCAATTAATGATGGGCTCTCCAATTGGGAGGCTTTCCGAATTTCTGGAAAGACCGAGATATTTCGTTCAGCAGATTATATGTTACGTGTTTGGAGCTCAGAGGGGGGCTGTCGAAATGGCTCTCTTCCCTGCGATAAGGGCCGAAATATCAGAAATGTGCTGTTGTATGATTCTAGTTTAAGTCATCCTCGGACAACCTTTCCATTTAAGAAGCCTCCTCAGTTCTTTAACGGTGCTGGTCAGTATGATGGGCCGGCTGGTTCAGATCTGAGCGCTCTATTCTTCGCAGGACTTTTCTATGATCTTTCGAAAGAAGCGGGTCTTGGAGATCGTAATGCTGATCTTTTGTTTTGGAAAACTGTTTCCATGATTGATAATCCAACTCAACTCTCTATGAATCAATTTGGTCAGAAAGTTCTTGATGCTGCTGCTGTTCTTTTTCCTGAATCTGGAAATACCGGAAAGAGCATTTATGATGATGAAATCAAAATGACCCTCTATTCTAGAGGAATCACGCTGAATGATTCTCTCGCGATTTCTGATGTTCTTCCTGCTGCGGCTCAAGGATTGGAAGGTCAGGATTTCGCCTCTCCAAATCCGAATTATCAGCCAGATCCACTTGATTATGGCCAAGAAATAATCACGTTAGGCCAATATAGCCATCCAGTTGGTGCCGAGATGATGCAGCTTCAGTTTATGAAGCATTCCAAACTGGGACCTTGCGATAGTCTCACGCTGACAGATGGAACCTTTGATACCCAAGGCAATTATTTGAACAACGGAACCTATTTAAAAGTTCTTAAAACAGAGTCGCCAGACGAATCGATTGTTGATTTAGGCAATAGCTTCGTGGTGGTCCCCGGAAATCGACTATCCTGGAAAAATAGTGCGAAACGATGCGCGAGCGAGTTTGAAGGTTTTTATGCTGAAGACCTAACGTCTGTTGGTTTTCGAGTTGTGAATGTGATCGCCGATCCTTTCAAGCTTTCGATGACTAAAGTGAATGGTGACCAGTATCGCATCAATGTAACCACGAAGAATACCAAAGGGGCATACAAAGTGGAAATTGCTCAACCTGGCGAGACATCAAGTGCTGAACTGACTTCTGGTGAATCCCTTAGATTGAATCCGAGCAAGCCAATTCGGCTAAAGCTCATCAGCCCTACAGGTCAAAAAATTTTAATGAGCGGTTCTGCTAATCAATTTATAGGCGGAAGCCAATAAGTCTTAATACGAAGAACAATCTGGAGTGTTGTCGGTAATGGTGAAGATGGCAGCTTGTGCGGCGGCGTTTGCCTGACCAGTCCAAGCGTCGCAGACTTTTAAGAGATTTCCATCTGCGGTTACGGCGAGCAAGTGGGTCCTTCCATTAATCACTCCTTCCGCACCAAGAACAAAGTTATTGCCAACCAGTTGATCTACGTTCATTCCAGTATTTGGATCGAAAACACTTATCTTTTTCATCCCAAAAACCGCCTTATTGTGCGATGCCGCAGGATATCCTTGAATCTGGTAGCCCAGTTCTTGAAGCGAATATTTTTTGTTGTTGTCCGGAATTGTGGATCCAGTCAGCAAGTTGAAACGCGGATTCTGCGTGGCGGGTCGATAAAATAATGTAGGAGTTCCAGAAACTACCGAATCCAGAGCATCAGTATATTTATTCTGAGAATCGCATGCGGCATAAACTCCAGCAGCACATTCAGCGGCCACTCGTTGCTGATCCTTCCATGCGGCCATCAGCATTTGTGTGGCTTCAGCTTCTTTGGCATCGAATTCAAACTTGAGGTAAAACGGTATCGAAATCCCAGCAAGAACAGCAATGATAGCGGTTACGATCATCATTTCGATAAGCGTAAATCCTGATACAGAATTTTGTCTTAAATCAAAAAATTTGTGAGCTCTCATTACATCCTCCGACCGAAATATCTTCCATTTTATAAAATAACCCCCAACTCTTAATGCTCACTCCAGGTTCTATTATTGTCTCAAATTGAAGCCTCTGCTGGTAGAGGTGTCACAAATGTTACGTCTGCAGAAAGTAGCTAAACGGCTCAAGCATGCAATTTATTCGGTTTAGCCGATAGGGTTTGCCGGTAGCCCGGATAATCCGGCCGTAGCCCGGCCCGTGGCAGCGGTTCTATGCCTGGTAAATGCCTGGAATGATAGATGCATTTTGGTCTTCTCTATGAAAGAGCTAAGTTGTCGATCGCAATGGTATTTTTTCGGTAGATTTGCTAGTAAATGGCGCCTGTTTATGAAATCTGGTTCTCCATATCTTTGGTGGATTGTAGCCCTCTTCACGGTTGTCCTGCAGTCTTGCGGCGACAATGTGAAATTTAGGCCAGGGCCCGTTCTTTCGGGGATGATCGATAAACAGAGAGAAGCGGAGGCATCCGTTTCTCGGTGGGAGATTTTGTCTAAAAACGTCGATCGCTGTGGTGATGAGCCTTCGTCTGAATCGGCAAATCAGAAGACTGAACAGCCTTTGGTGGTTTCTCCTTTTACCGTGAAAATTGAAGAGCTTCGTGACGGAGATCATCCGCGCACGGCTGTTGCGTTTGAGGGAAAACGATTCAATTTCAAGGTTGCACAAAAAAGTTTGGGAGCTACGACTGAGCTTTTAGCCGCGTCTCGAATGCGTGGGTCTGAGTCCGGTGAAACTCTCGATTTAGTCCCAAAATTGAATGAAATTGAAAAGCCGCCAATTGTGATTCGAGTAAATTGCTTCGAATTGGATGAGCATGATGTCTTAAATACAGATGGGCGGGATCTTTTTATTGTCGCCGATAAGTTTGTAATTAATGGAACGATCAGAACTACGCCGGCTGCTCGAGATGACTATCCGGGAGGTAACGGAGGTGATCTGACTATCTTGGCGATCAAGGGTCGCTTTGGTCCAAAATCACTATTGAATGTCAGCGGAGGAGACGCAGGAGTGATTACGTCTTATCCCGGGATCATCATCGATGACAGCGTAACCAGTGAAAATATCGCAAACAAAAATCGAATTATTCAGGAACTTCGTAGTGAGCTTTTGTATATTGAAGATCCACAGAGCCGCGGCCGTGGAATCAAGACGATCACGGTGAGTGATTCTCGAATTCCAGATCCAGAGAATCCTGAGGAGATCAGTCAACTTGTGGAAGCGTATGAGAATGTACGTAAAACTTTTTTAACCTCCGACGTTCAAGGCGCGGAACGAATGATTTTTGATATGGCAATGAACTATATCGGTGACCATGGAGGGAACGTTGAAGGGTTGAATTCTGATGCACTTAATGTTGTTGGTCGAATAAAGGATTTCTTCTTAAGTAGATATCTGACTGTGTCGGAAAGGCGAGCGAGTCTTTCTGGGGGAGACGGAGATGTCTGGCGACTTGTCTGGAAATTTGCCATAAGGCGGCGACTCGAAGAGGAAAATCTTCGTTCTATTCAGGGCTATGCGGCGGGGGCTTATGAAATGCCTTGGATTGCCGATGGTAAATTGGGTGTGATGATTCATGATCTTTCTCAGAACGATACATTTAAGAAAGATATGAGCGGTCGCACGATTTATTTTCGTGAAAGCGCAACTTTCGATCGATTGAGCGGTGGAAATCCAGGAGCCATAAAATTAGTCGTCGGAGAAATGTCAGATCTTATAAAAAAAGACGACCGTGTTGGCCGCTCCACAATTGATAAGCCGCATCCAATTTGGAAATACATTGTCGATGGCCAGGAGAAATACTTAAGTTTAGGTTTGATCGCAAGAATTCAGCGGACCTTTCAGTTTGTCTCTCGAAAGAATATGGACGACAAGGTCGTTGTTCCTGATGAATATGTGATTCATTTAGAAAAAAATATCGACCCGCTCGACTCAACTCTTCGATATGAGATTAAAGAAAATTTATCTAGCTTGCACTATAAGCTACATCCCAATATCCAAAAGACAATTTTGAAAGAGTTAAAGCTTCCTTTAATCAAGTTAAATGAAAGCGTTTTGCTCGAAGATTTTGAAAAATCAGGTCTGCCTGTATTTATGCCTCACTTCGAGGAATTAAAATTAGCAAAGGAAAAAAAATGAAATCTTATTTGATATTATTGCTTGGCATTATTTTGAGTTCATCTTGCGGGCAGACCTATCCGCCCTCACTCGATCATGAGATTCCTCTGCCTGCTGTCGCGTTTGATATTGAAGTTCCGCGTGGTAGTTTAGACGTTAAGTTCTTAGAAGCTTATTTGCTGGTAGGTGGCTTTGTTTTCAGGGATGTGCCTATTGAGTTAAGAAAAATGACCGATTTTTTCATACCTGGGGATGTCGAGCGGAAGTTAGAGCCTGGAATCAGATTTGGTTCTTTCGTCACTTCGTTGTCTACAATTTATAACCTGCCCATCATCAATTGGCCTGAAGATCAATCTCCGGCTTGTCGAAAAATCAAAATTAATTTTGTCGACCGAGACGGCGACATGGCTCCCGGTGATTTTCATCTTTCTCAGAGATGTGGAATTGACGCGCGAGTTGAGTCGGAGTCCGATTTTCGCTTGAAGGAAATGGCATTGAATGTTTCTGTCAGTGACGAAGATGATGCTGATCCTTCGAGCGGCTTTTCACAAAAAATTGACTTTAAAAACGTCTTCGTGAACGGCCGTCGTTATGAGGGTCATTTTCTTCGTTATGCATTTCCAAGCGCCTCAGGCTATTCAACGGCCGTGACTGAGGATCTAACTGTGAAGCGGCTTGCGGATTTGCATTATTCAATAGCACTCGATCGAAGGCGAAAGGCAGAGACAGCCGAGGGACGGAAATCAGGCGTTGCCCTGAAGATGAATATGATCGCAGACCCAGAGAGATTTGAGAATTTTGAAAAAATACGGGATCCGAAGAGCCCTGATTCTAGCGATATGATTATTCGCAAGTTTAGCGATGTCAGGGCAAAGGGGAAATTTCAGATTGTGGATGGATTCATTCAGTTTGTAGTGGATAGCGATGTGCGTACATTTAAGATTTCGAGCACGCCGCTCGTTTATGAAAATCCCTATGTCTTGAATGGAAAGAAATCGATTCCAGATCAATCGTATTATTGTAGTGGTGAGGCGTTTTCGTCTGGCACGATCACAATGACCGATGTTGCGGGCAATAAATTAGAACTTCGGTATTCTCGTAATCCATTGAATCTTCCCAAAGAGCAGGGCCCTGGAAATTGTCTCTTGAAATACTATTTAAACGATCAGGAACTGAAGACTTCTCCCAACAGAAGCCGTTGAGCAAAGAATTTAAGCCTGTTCTGCGAGCAATGCTCGAATCGCTTGTTCGACGTCTGTTTTTTGAGGCACTGAAGCATATTCAAGAACCGGAGATAACCCTATTCCTGGAACTGCTTTGCCGGCCAAAATTCGTGGGCGAATTGCCAACTCATAAAACATTTCGTCGATCACTCGGCGCAGCAGATGCTCGCCAAAATTGGTAATTTCTGTTTCTTCATTGACGAAAATAACTCGACCAGTTTTCTGAATCGAAGCCTTTATCGCATTCCAATCATAAGGGATCAGTGTTCGAAGATCTATGACCTCTACGTTTCCAAGATTTTGCTGAGCAAGTTCTTCAGCCACCTCTAAACAAATCGGCGCAAGTCGTCCGTGAGTCACAATCGTGGCATCTGTTCCTTCGCGAGAAATCTTGGCTTTCCCCAAGGGAATTGCCAGCTCTTCTAAATTCGGCCATCGAGGCTTCCATTTCGATCGATCGCCAATGGGTGCATCGATCATTTCTCGCAAGATTTTTTCATCCGCTGGTTCACCTGGAATAAGTTCTGTGCCCTTCGTCCGCAATAGTGCTTTGGGCTTCAGATAGAGCACGGGATTATCGTCCTTAATAGCCGAAATCATCAGTCCATAGGCGTCTAAAGGAGTCGACGGGCATACGACCTTCATTCCATGAATCTTTGTCGCGATCGAATCAAAAGAATGAGAGTGATAGATCGAGCCGTGAATTCCTGAGCCGGTCGGGGTCATGATCACGAGCGGAGTTTTAAATTTTCCTCCCGATGCCCACAAGCCATTGCCGCAGAGTTTCAGAAGGTCAATCGTATTAAAAATATAGTCGACGAACTGCACTTCAGCGACTGGTCGAAATCCGGCCCACGCCAGTCCAAGTGCAGCGCCAACAATTCCGCGCTCATCCAGAGGAGAATTCCAAGCTCTCTTTAAACCCTGAGTCACCGTGAAAACGCCACCCAGGGGAGCGCCGACATCTTCTCCAAATATTTCTTTAACGCCTAAATTTTCTTCACCATAGTGAAGCGCCATTCTGATGGCTTGAGCCATATTTGCCATAATTATTGGCCCCCCTTCTTGGGATAGGAGTCATCAAGGCCTTCAGCAAAAATATGCTCCCAAATATCGTCTGCTTCGGGATAGGGCTCTTGCTTCACTTGAGCGTAGGCGGCATCGCATTCTGCTCGATTTTCGGTCCAGACCTTCTCAATCTGATCTTTTGTAATCAATTTCTTTGCGAGCATCTGTTCTTCAAAAAACTTAATGCAATCTTGTTCAGGTACTCGATTGGCGCCAGAAGATGATGAATGCCCGTAGAGTCTCGAGGCTTTCGCTTCGATGAGATAGGGTTTTCGTTCTTTGCGAATATAGTTCATCGCTTCTTGAATCGCATAATAGGATTCAACGGGGTCATTTCCGTTGATCGTCTTTGAAGGCATATTAAAAACTTTGCCCCAGTCCGAAATTTGCTTCTCGCCATGCTGTTCATGCGCTGGGGTTGATATTCCAAATCCGTTATTCACCACGATCATCAGAATCGGAAGTGGAAGCGCCGGACGATTCGCCCATACCAAGCACGAATGAAAGTCGCCTTCAGCGCTGCCGGCATCTCCGCCATTGACCAGGCTCAAAGCGTCTGTATCAGTGTGAGCTTGCGCAATCGCGGTTCCAATCACTGTGGAATACTGAGTTTCAATGGTGGGTGAGACTGGACAAATATTCCACTCAGGGATGGCATAGTGGTTAACAAAATTTCGTCCCTTAGAATACGGGTCGGTTGCCACCGTTCTCATCTGGCGAATCGTATCGATCACCTCTGCGCCCATGGCCAAAGCTATGCCGCTGCTCCGATAGTGAAGATGCAAATAGTCGAAGTTTGGTCCCTGACCTTTCTTGATCTGAAGACCAAGTGGCACGTTAAACCCTTCTTCACCGGGCCCACCGATCCAAAAGAAGCCTTCGCCCCCTTTGCTCATCTTTATGAGACGTTCTTCAAGAAGCCGCCCCTTCACCATAATATTGTGAATCTTATGAAGGGTCTCTGCCCCAAGCTTGAGGTAGGGATCCGTCGCCGCTGTTCTCAGGGTATGAACTTGCTTTGCCATGACTAACCTTCAATTGAGTAATCAGAAAAAACAACTCTGTCCAACGCTTAAGTATACGAATTAAATAGTGATTTGAGTAGCCTGTGGGTTTTTTGACTAATCAGGAAGTTTGATCACAAAACGGTAAGTATACGAAATACCTGACCAAAGGGCTGCTCCAACTGAGACTAATAAAAGTACTAGGCCAATATTTCTTAATGGATCCCAGTTGATCAAGATAAATAGAATCGCAAAGAATTGAATCCAGGTCTTAAATTTTCCACCACGGTCGGCCGGCATCGACATCCCAATCGACGAAGCGATTGCGCGAAGTCCAGTAATCGCGATTTCACGACCGACGGTTACAATCACAAGTGCTGGAGGCAGGAGTTCGATCCAGGGATCAGAAAGCGCAAATGGAAATGAAAACCTGCCCAACCAAAGCAGCATGATCATTGTTGAGACGATGATCAGCTTATCGGCCAATGGATCCAATAGAATGCCCAATTTAGATTCATAGTTGTAGCGGCGAGCAATCCACCCATCTACATAGTCAGAAATGCCTGCTAACGAGAAGATAATCGCCGCAGTGATATCCCATTTCCAAAACGCGCAAAGAGCCACCAAGGGAACTGCAAAAACACGACTCAGCGTCAGTATATTGGGGATAAGATAGAAATCTGAGCGTTTGATATCTGATTGAGGCATTAGCGGTCTCGATTTTTGATCTCAGAACTGAGCGCGCCACGCACTCCACTGATCCTGAAAATGACGATCGGAGCATCCTTCAGTAAGGCTCGCTCGAATCGAATTTTATAGGTCCTGGTGAATGTCGTCATCGTTGGATAAAAATACCGAAGTGTATCGTTGGTTTGTGAAAAGACTTCGATTCGTTCCGGATCCAGCTGAACGGAGGCGTCAGGATTTTCAAGAATCACGCGCCAATTTGAACTTTTCATATTTAAGTCATTCCATTCGCGCTCGCGAGTAGCGACGGAAACAATGAAGGTGAAAAATTTTTCATTTTCTTGCAGCTGTTCAATCGCAAGCTTCGTTTCGTCTTCACTGCGTAATCTAAACTGGCTAGCCATTTCTTTGACATAGGCTTCCCGAATTTCTTGGTCGAGCGAAGTAATTTGCGCGGAGAACATCGGTTCGAATTCGGAATACATCGTTTGGTGATCGCTTTTCGATAAATATAGACGTTGGTATTCTGTTGCACCCAGAAAAGCGTCGAGAAAGTCTCCTTCACGTGTGCCATATCGATCGGATGTTCTAGATGTACAGCTTGCTAATATCAGCGGCATCAAAATGAGAGCGAGGCGATGAATCATTCGTCCAAGATCCCAAAATCGCCTTTTGTGTGCAAGCTATAGAATGAATATCCAGCCGATTCAATCGCCTGACGTCCACCTTCTTGTCGATCAACGACAGAAAAAATTCCAAGCACCTTCCATCCACGCTCCGATGCACGTTTTGCAGCTTCTAATCCGGAAGCTCCTGATGTGACGACGTCTTCAACAATAACGACTTCTGAGCCCGACGGAAGGGCATGGCCGCCCTCAATATATTGATTGAGGCCATGTCCTTTGGGTTCTTTGCGAACAATGAACGCGTCGAGAGGAGATTTAGCCAAAAACGAGGCATAGGCAACGGCTGTGACAATGGGGTCTGCCCCAAGGGTCAGCCCGCCGACCGCTTTGGCGGATGGAAAATGATTTTTGATTTTCTCAAAAATGCCCTGGCCGATCAATACAGCTCCTTCAGCGCTGAGGCTGACTCGCTTTACGTCGATATAAAAGTTTGACTGTCGACCTGAAGCCAGAGTGACAGATTTTTTTTGAAACGCTTTATCTTTAAGGATGTCGAGAAGTCGCGTAGCAAACGGATTCATTTGAGAAGTTCCACAAGTTTGAGTGCCAAGCCCTTACTGCCTTTTACCTTAATCTTGCCGGTGACAACAGCGAGTGGAATATTCAATTTGCCTTTCGCGAGCTTTTCAAAATTTTCTGCCGAGATTTCGAGGCAACAATCTGATTTTTTTGCGGCTCCAGCTTCAATTTTTTTTGAGCCGTTTTTTGAAAGATCCAACCGCCACGAATCACCTTCAATGGCGAGTTCATAGACGCAAGAAAGCCCATCAAAAATATCGATATTTTCCTCGAGTTTTTGGTTGAGTTCATTTTCAAGGAAAGATTTTACCGAAAATTTCATGGGTCGAATCTATAGTTTGGCTGGGGGCCGGTCAAGGTGAGCGATTCAGTGGTCGTTCGCAGATAAAAAAGCTGGGTCCGGATAATATATTATTTTTATTGGCGATTTGCGATCGGGATCGTCTCTGTCATGGGGCACTCGATTGACCATTCACCGAAGTCAGGCTATCCGTCAGGCCATGTTTAAATGCCATAAGCCTGTTTTTCATTTGATGCTGTGGATTTCCGTGAGTGGTGCGGTTGGTTGTGATGACGGACTTGCCATCGGCCATTCGTAAAGGAGACGCGCTGGCGGTGCGCGGCCTGGAAGCTGAATATGACGATGGCTCGAATCCAACGGTTAATGATCCAGAGGTGATCGAAGTCGATGGCCGCCGGTTCAATAGATATCCGTTGATTGAGGCAGTGATCACTCAGAATTATGCTGCTCTCGAGATATTGTTTGCGAGGCCTGAGCTTGATTTAACGATTCGTGACGAGCAGGGAATGACTCCTCTGCATCATGCCGCGGTGAGAAATTTGAGCATTGTGAATCGCTTGTTAGATAGAAAAGCCCCGGTGAATTCTCAAGATGATCGAGGAAGGACCCCCCTCCATCTCGCCGTTCAGTGGAAATTGAAGGATATTGTTCATGCTCTCTTGAATGCTGGGGCCGATATAAATTTGGCTGCTCAAACTGGGGAAAATGTTCTGAATATGGCGGCGCGAACTGGAGATCGGGACTTGGTCGAGTTGTTTTTAAAAAGGGGAGTGCCTCTTGATTTTGAGAATACGTGGGCAACGGATTATTCTCCTTCTCTCAATATCATTTTTGAATTTCTTTGGAATGGTGGTCAGAGCCCGAGGCAGCCTGAAATTTTAAAATTAAAAACGCTCGCTCTTAAGATCTACGCGCATGGGAATCAGACAGAAGTGGCAGCTGACCTTTTGAAAACCCTTCAGAGTTTAAGTTTTGCAGGCAGCGCTGATACAATAGTGACAGCTACAGAAATGCAAGTTGCTGAAGCTCAGTATCTAGGTTCTTGTTCTGATGGACTTGGTCAGGTGGGCGAGGGTTCGCCGCCAGACAAGAAATAGCGATTGTTTATTTTCTGCTCTTTAGCTGTTTGTTGACCAAAGTAGTCGGTCTCTCCTAACATTTCATTTGTTTTTGGGAGGGGTTGTTGAATGTTTGTAAAACTTTTGGTTATTTCCGTTTTTTTGTGCTGCAATTTTTGTTTTGCCGAGGCGCCAGCGGGGGATTGTAAAAAAAATATTCAGGGCTTGATCGCTCCAGCCGCGCCAGTCATTCAGAGCCATTCTGCGAAATATTATGATTGGCTCCCTCGGCACCTTCGCAATTCTAGGTTCGTCATCTTTTCACTGAAGCAAAGCGAAACTATGAGAAGATGGCTCTACAAGTCTCTTCTTCGGTCGGGAAAATCGAAAGATTTAGATTTCGAACCAGATAATCTCTATATTGCCTTAAGGGTGATCTTAACGCCTGTGGGTTTTCATAGCATTCGCCCCACCTCAGATGTGATTTTTTTCGAAGATCTTTTGACCTCATTGGTGGAATATCTACGATTTCGAAATCAATTCTCGGTTTCAGAAATGGATTCATCCGTCTCGCAAGAGAGGGCGCAAGTTCTAGGCCTCTCAATCGAGCGCTTTTTTCGTGCGTTTACTCAGTCTTGTTTGGAGAACAAACTTTTTGACAAGACGCCTGAAGACGAGAATCGATTGATTCACGGTTTGACGCTTCCCGATGGATCTGTGGTTGTTAATAATAAAGCCTCTTCAAATCCTGGAATTTTGATTGTTCCCGTTCAAATCACTCCGGATGCCGCATTCAATCCAGATAAGCCTCTTGCTAGACCGTTTGTTGTTGAAGGCGATGATCTAAGTTTTTCAGGTCTCGTGGCCGTTTTAAAACTTGAGTTTTTGGTGCATCGACTGAATATGAGTGCGCGGACATTGGCTGAATTTGAACTCCTTGATGACGATTTGGCGCACGAATGGACTCCACGATTGCTCAAGCTGGTTCGAAAAAGGATATCGGAGTTGACCGAAGCCAAAAGTGATACAGACATGACGACCGCGGCGGATGGTCGAACAATCGACGAGATTTTGGAGGCTTATTATAGTCAGGACATCAATGACGAAGAGCTCGCTGCGCATCTGAAGAGTGTGCATAATGGTGCGCTGATGAAAAGTCTGAGAAGTCTGGCTTATCGACACTTAATTTTTAAAATTCTGAGTGAGCTTCAATTGATCTCTGAGCTCTCGGTCACCGTAATGCCGAGTCCGGTCCCGTCTCAAGGCGCTCGACTGAGCGATTTTCGTGACCTCGTGATATTTAGAAGGCTGATCGTCGAGCGAGTCGAGCCATTGATCTTTAGGATTGGGACAGGATCTGAATTTTTGAGAGTTCTTGGTGCTGAAATGCCAGTGGAGAGTCGTGAGTTATTTGTTGCCGCGCAACGAAGGTTCGCGGAAATTCGTCAGATGCCTTTTCTCTAAGCGATTGCTGAAAGTGCTAATCAGCTGCGATGAGAACGCGGCCTAGTCGTTCAAGTCGCTCAAGGTGGCGCACGATGGGGGCGAGCTTTTCTGAAAAATCGCCAATGAAGGCGATGCCATAGTAAAAATGAGGTTTGCCTTCAAATTCCGCGGTGTTGCAGTATTGAATGAGGCCAGAGACTTCAATGCTCTTGGGTAATATACCGTCAAACGAGATTGAACATTTTACTTCTTGGCCAATTTGAAGCGTGTCATCCTTTTTTTCCGCCCAAAATCCGCAGCCGCCCATTCCGATGGTTCCAAGCTTCGTTGGAACCCGTCCGTCGTGAAGCACTGCTTTCACTGATGGAATTGGAGCAATATCGTATCGAACAAATTTTCGGCGTTCGCTTCCCATGTTGTTTCAGTCTAACAGTTCTAAGAGTTTGTTCGCAATCGCAAGACTCCGATTGCGCCATTCAATTGCAAGAGATGTAGCCTCTGGAGCAGTTTGCGCATTTTCGTTACTCTTCCATCGAAACTCAATCTGTTCGCGGCCTAAAAAATGATGAAGAAGCGGGTTCGTTGTTTCGCCACTCTTCATATAATGATTAAGAGTATTGGCAAGATTTGACAGATCAATCTCTGGCTTTGCTTGGAATTCTGCACGTGCAGTTTCTATATCCTTCCAAAAATCATGTTCCTTGAAGTCTCTTGTTGCTTGAGCAAGTGATTTCCATGGAATGCCTGGAATTTGAGCGCCCCCTTCTGTGCAGTTAATCACGGGAGTGCTGAAGAGATTTAGGTTGTCCAAAAAAACTTGTCTGAAAATTTCATAGGTTCCTGACGTTGGAACTTGTGGTTGAAGATTTCCGGGCACATACAGGAGCTGATCATTTGTTTTTTCTAATTTCTTTCGTAAATCTTCCAGAGAATTTTTTTGGCCCCATTCCTCGTAGGCAATACCTTCGGGATGGGAGGCGAGAGTGTCAGGATCAAAGCTCAGATCCTGTCCGACGAGATATATGGACGAGCAGCCCATAATGGCAGCTGAGTTCATCGCCATATGTGCAACCGATGGCCCGCATTTGATTATGCCGCGCGGCGCTGCTGCCTCAAAATATCGATAGTATTCATAGTTGCGATAGAGGGTCCAGTGTGGGCCCTTGTAGGCGCTAATGACTGACTGAGGAACAAGAGGAAACGTGATCAAGTGGCTGCGGCACTGCTCAGACGGGATTCCCTCAAGGAAAGGCTTTGAACCTTCGTCTCTTTCAAGGCAAAAAACGAAATGAGGATAGATATTTTCTTTGAGAAGAATTTTCAGACTCGCATCCGCGGATAATAAAAGTGCTTTATTTTGAAGTTTTTTCAGCAAAGGGAGGCTTTTTTTGAGAGACGGACCTGTCGATATGACGATTGCAGGAAGTCCAGAAAACCTTGTCTTCAGTAAATTAATGCCGGGAGTTTTAGCGATCCAGTTTCTATTCCTTATCGTATTTTTGTAGCCTTCATATCCATCTTCGAAAAAACTGTGGGTATTTTTCGCGAGTTCTAGGCATGCATCCCACTGTCGTTTCCAGGTCTCGAAATAATTATGATGCATTGCGTTAATGATGGGCTGGTGAAAGATCGCATATGGCCTGCCGATTGATAAATTCTCAGTACTGGAAAGATAATGAAAATCCTTCTCAAAAAACTGCTGTGATGTGAGTCCGATCTGCCATTCAATTTGAGGATTGGTGAGTAGGCCAGTAAAGTCTGTCTGTTGCAATGAGAACAGAAAGCGCTCGAGTGAGGGTTCGACGACGATCCATTTCTGGACATTGCGAAATGCCGCCTGGGATTTGAAGAGAAACTGCAACCAGGAACCGAGGCCAAATCCTGCTATGATTGCTGTTTTGAACTGATATTCCGGAAGTGGGGGCATTTCAAAAAAGCGTTCAGCAGTCGAATCTACGAGTTGAGAGCCCTCCCACAACTCAAGACCGAGAGGATGATTTTTAATTGAAAAATGATCCGATAAATTTTTATGGAGTGCCGCATCAATTTGTTGTTTGTGATGCGGGTATCTGCCGATAAATACTCTGAGATTAGAATCAAAGATAGATGTCACGATTTTATGATTATACTCGACCCGAGAGGTTTCGAGTGAAAAAATAGTCTGGTGACGGCATTTGATCCTCGGACAGAAAAAACAGAAGAAAAGGTTTTGTCGAATTGGGTAACTCTGGTTTCCAAGACCTACAACAATTTGAATGATAAAGATCAGTCGACCTATCACTCTTTTAGACTCAGAGATTATATTACGATTCTCGCGGTCACCGAAGACGGAAAGATTCCTCTCGTGCGTCAATACAGACCTGCTCGATCGGCTTACAGCTTGGAACTTCCGGCTGGAATTCGAGAAGCCGATGAAGAACCTGCGATCACAGCGCAGCGAGAGCTTTGGGAGGAAACTGGATTTTCATCTGATCGCAAACTTCAGTTCATGGGTCAATTTGCTGCTGATACGGGACGTCTTTCAAATGATGTTTGGTTTTATTTTGCGGATAAAGTTTTCAAGCCGAAAGATCGAGAGTGGAAGCCTGAAGTCGGCGTTGAAGTGGTTCTCTATACGAAGGAGCAATTGATGGAAGCCATTCGTTCTGGAGAATTTTGGCATTCGATGCATCTCGGTGCTTTGGGTTTGGCGGTGCTGTGGAAACAATTTTCATTCTAGTGAAGCGGGGTACAGTCTATGGCAACATATCGATTACCTGAGGGCCTGCCGGACCAGAATATTTGCATTGTTGGATTGGGATATGTGGGGCTCACCTTGGCCGTAGTGATGGCTGATGTTGGTTTCAATGTCCTAGGAGTTGAGATTCGAGATGAAGTTTTAGAAAAACTGAAATTGGGGGAACCTCATTTTCATGAACCGGGATTGAAAGATAAATTGGCCCGTGTCGTTGAGAGTCAGCATTTTTCAGTTCTTAAAAAAATTCCTGAAGGCGTCCGAGCCACTGTGTTCATTGTTACGGTTGGGACCCCGCTTGGGTCTGATGGAAAACCTCGGTTCGATATGATCGAAAACTGCGCGCGAGAAGTGGCCCGCCATTTGAAGGATGGAGACTTAGTGATTTTGCGTTCGACAGTGATGCTTGGCGTGACGCGAAAACTCGTTCTTCCTATTCTTGAGGCAACGGGAAAAAGCTTTGAGTTAGCGTTTTGCCCAGAGAGAACTTTAGAGGGAAAGGCGCTTTCCGAACTGAGAGAGCTTCCTCAAATTGTTGGCGGTTACAGTTTCAAAACGGCCATTCGAGCAGCCCAGATTTTTCAAATGCTCACCTCGACAGTTGTTCGCGTTCGCGATCTTGAGACTGCCGAAATGATTAAGCTCGTCGACAATACTCAACGTGATGTTGCGTTTGCTTTTTCAAACGAAATTGCTCGTACCTGTGATCTCTATAATATCAGCGCGCTTCAAGTGATTCAGGCTGGCAAGCTTGGATATCCACGAACGAATCTCCCATTGCCGGGGCCTGTTGGAGGCCCGTGCCTCGCTAAAGATTCTTATATTCTAGCAGAGGCACTGAAACCTTTTGGTGTCGAACCAGAGATTGCTTTAACGGCAAGGCGTTTGAATGAGCGACTGCCGTTTGAGACAGTCGCGGGAATAAAATCGAGAATATCTTCGTGGAAGGGGCTCCCAAAGAAGATGAAGATCACGATGATGGGGCTTGCATTCAAGGGCAGGCCCGAAACAGATGACTTGCGTGGTACCATGGCTAAGCCGATCTTCGACGCTCTGAGACAAAATTTTCCAGAGGCAAATTTTTATGGATTTGATCCCGTCGTTTCTAAATCTGATATCAAAGAATTTGGCCTTGAGCCGTGCCCCAATTTGATTGAGGCTTTTAATGGTTCTCATTTGGTTTTGATTTTGAATAATCACCTCAGATTTTCTTCAATGCCCATTGAAACTCTTGTGAAGGATATGGCTTCGCCAAGTTTGGTTTACGATTATTGGAATACATTCATCGCGGAAGACCTGCATTTTCCATCTCATGTGGGTTATATGGCGCTGGGCAGTGCGGGTAAAGCCATCCTCCCTCAAGGTGTTGCATAGATGTCTCGGTTTTATCTTGTGACCGGAGGTTCCGGATTCATCGGTGCAGCTCTTGTGAAACGATTGTTGAATGAGGGAAATCGCGTTCGATGTTTCGACAATGATTCGCGGGGGCGCGTTTCAAAATTTGAAAAGCATCCTCTGCTCGAATTAGTTACTGGCGATATTCGGGATCTTGATGCCGTCGTTAAGGCCGGCAAGGGCGTCGATTCTGTGATTCATTTGGCGTATGTCAATGGAACAGAATTCTTTTATACGAAGCCTGATCTTGTATTGGATGTGGCCGTTCGAGGAATGATGAACGTGATTGATTGCTGTGATCGCAATAAAATATCTGATTTGGTGTTGGCATCGAGCTCCGAAGTTTATCAAACGCCGCCACAAATTCCCACGGATGAGAAAGTGCCGTTGATTGTTCCTGATGTTTTCAATCCACGATATTCATATGGTGGTGGAAAAATTATTTGTGAACTTCTCGCTCTGCACCACGCAGCAAGGCGAATGAATCGTGTCGTTATTTTTAGACCGCACAATGTCTATGGCCCTGATATGGGACGCGAACATGTCGTGCCACAGTTTATTTTAAGGGCGATTGATTTATGCCAGAAATTTAAATCAGGTCCGTTGCAATTCGAGATCCAAGGTGATGGATCTCAGAAAAGGTCTTTTGTTTACATTGATGATTTTACGGATGGATTACATCGAGTGATTACCGCAGGACAGCATAAAGAAATTTATCATATTGGGACACAAGACGAATGGGCGATAAAGGAAGTCGCTCAACTGATTGTTGAAAAGCTCGGCCGTGAAATTGCCCTCGTTCCTGGAAATGAACCGAAGGGTGCGACCCAGCGACGCGTTCCAAATACTGAGAGGCTGATGGCATTGGGGTATCAACCCAAAATCAGGTTTGCAGAAGGAATCGAGCGAACAATTGAGTGGTATCAAAAGGGAGGATGATTCTATGAGTGAAAAGTCAACGTCGCAGCCGTTGCGAGAGTGTCAGATCTGCGCGAATCGCGATCTGCAATCTGTGCAATTTTTTGCGTATATCCCACCGGTCAATCAGATGCCCACGATTGGAGCAATTCCTGAGGAACAAAAAGCCTATCCGCTAGAATTATTTCGCTGCCCAAAATGTTCGTTGGGTCAAATTGGACTTGAGGTTGATGCCAATATACTTTTTGCTCCTGACTATCCATATCTGAGTGGTAGTACGCGAATTTTGAGAGATAATTTTGCAAATCTTTATAAAGATGTGCAAAGCCTCATGAATCTCAAGGCTGAAGATCTTTGCATTGATATCGGATCGAACGACGGGACTCTGCTTTCAAATTTTAAGGAAGGCGGCCACCGTGTGCTTGGTGTTGAACCGTCTCAGGCTGGTGATGTAGCAAGAAAGAAGAATATTGAGACGATGACGGCTTTCTTTTCGCGTGAAACAGCAAATAAAATTCGCTCAGAAAAAGGGCAGGCGAGAGTGATCACCGCAGCCAATGTGTTTGCACATATTGGAAATGTTCATGGTGTGATTGAGGGCATCAGTCAAGTATTAGCTCCTCAGGGTATCTTTGTTTCAGAATCCCACTATTTTTTAGATCTCGTTGATACCATTCAATACGATACAGTCTATCATGAGCATCTTCGATACTATTCACTCACAAGCTTGAAAATTCTATTTGAGAAACATGATTTAGAAGTATTTAAGGTCCATCGAATTCCAACTCATGGTGGGTCGATTCGCGTGTATACAGCAAGAAAAGGCGAACGGAAAATTGATTCCTCCGTAGAAGCTTTACTCAATGAGGAACAGTCAAAGGGGTTGATATCGGGAGATATTTTTAGGGCCTTCAAAGAGCGTGTTGTGCAATCCAAGCTAGACCTAATGGCCACCATCCGAGATATAAAAAAACAGCGCGGTAGGATTTTTGGAGTAGGAGCCCCCTCGCGCGCGAGTACCTTGGTCAACTATGTGGGATTGGATGATTGCTTGATCGATTGTGTTGTAGAAGTCGCAGGATCTCACAAAGTCGGAAAATATATGCCTGGCACAAGAATTCCTGTCGTCGAGGAATCGCGGTTATTTGAACAGCAACCGAGCCACGCGTTGTTATTATCGTGGCATATAGCAGAAGAGCTCAAAGCAAATCTCGTGAAGAAGGGATTCAAAGGCAAGTTCATTGTTCCATTGCCGGAGGTCAGGATTATTTGAAAAAGCAAATTGCCATAGTGAGTGCTGATTCTGAAATTGTCGAGCTGGCTCGTGATGCTGGGTTCGAGGTCCTTGGTTTTTTTGATCCAAAAGAGCTTCATGATTGTCTGAAAGCAAAGCGTTTAGGAGATGATAGCGACTGGCCCAAGATCTTTGGGCAGAATCAGAATCTGCGAGTCGCTCTTGCAGTGGATATTCCTGAAACGCGACGCAAGCTCTGGAACCATTACGGGGCTCAAAATATTGAGACATTGATTTCAAAGCATGCAATCGTTTCTTCATCGTCGACTGTGGGAGTCGGAGTTCTCGTTCAGCATGGTTGCAAGCTCATGGCCACAGCTTCTGTTGGCAACGGCTGCAAGATTAATGTCAATGCCACAGTTCACCACGGATGTTCTGTGGGGCATTTTTGCACAATAGCGCCTGGAGCTCAGCTTCTTGGAAATGTCACTGTCGAAGACGATGTATATATTGGGGCGGGCGCGATTGTTTTACCACGAAGAAAAATCGGACGTGGCGCTGTTGTGGGCGCGGGTGCGGTTGTATCCCATGATGTTCGCCCCGGTGTGACTGTCGTTGGTATTCCAGCAAAGGAACGGAGATGAAGTCTATCCCCTGGTTTCAGCCTGAGACAAACGAGCTGGAGAAACAAAAAATACTTTCGGTTCTGGATTCGAATTATTTGAACGAAGGTCAGGTGACTGAAGAATTTGAGAGGCAAGTCGCAGGTTTCGTGGGCTCTCAGCATGCGGTTGCCGTTACGAGTGGAACTTCTGCAATATCGCTGAGCTTGATGGCTCTTGGTGTCGGCTCGGGTGATGAAGTGATAGTTCCAGATTTAACATTCATAGCGACAGCAAATGCCGCTCGCATGTGCGGCGCGAGCGTGAAATTGGTAGACATCGATCTAAAGCGACTTGTCATTTCGACTCAGGCGATTGAAGCGGCGTTGACATCAAAAACTAAGGCGATTGTTTCTGTGGATGTGAACGGTCGTGGTGCTCCCTATGAATTTTTAGAGGAGTTTTGTCGAAAGAGAGGATTGTTTTTAGTCTGCGACGCCGCGGAAGCCTTGGGTTCCAGATATCATGGCCGTTATCTTGGAACATTTGGTGACGCAGGTTGTTTTTCTTTTTCGACGAATAAAACGGTGACGACTGGACAAGGTGGCATGATTGTCACGAACAATTCAAAACTTCATGATCGACTGCGCGAGTTGAAGGATCAAGGACGTCGGCACCGAGGAACGGGTGGAAATGATTTGCATCCTGTTCTGGGTTTTAATTTCAAGCTAACAAATCTTCAGGCAGCTATTGGTTTAGCTCAGTTCGAAAAGATCTCTGATCGATTGGAGAAATCTGTTATTCGCGATCAATGGTATTTAGAAGGCTTGCGAGAGATCGAAGGCCTTTCGTTTCCTGATATGGCAATGATAGGGGAGGTCAGACAGTGGACGGATATTTTGCATGATCGCGCGGTCGAAATTGAAGCTGAATTGAAAAAGAATAACGTGGGCTCTCGCCGATTTTGGTATCCACTTCATACCCAGGGGCCCTATGCGACAGAGAGTATATTTTCAAATTCAACAATCGCTTCGCATCGAGGTCTCTGGCTTCCATCATATTTTGGAATTACTCGAGACGAAGTAAAGTATGTGTGTGAGCTGATCGCAAGATTTCTGAGGAAGTAAAACAATTTTGAATAGACTGGAAAAAATAGCCATTCTTCGGTCTGATATTGAGTCAAATATGGACTCACTCGCTTGGGCATTCTCTCGACTGGGATATGATATTCAGCTTTTCGAGATGTCTGCGGACGTTTCGGCGGAAGCATTCATTGCACAACTCCAGCAGTTCAGTGCCGATGTCTATATCACTCACAATATGTATATCTTCTGCAACTGGGGAGAAAGGGGGCAAGCAGTCGAAGCTTGGATTCATTCTCAGTCGCGTCCAGTTGCAGCCTGGATTTGGGATAGTCCTCTGATTTCTGGAACAATGTCTCTTATTCAAAATTATCTTTTTGGACCATTTCCAAAAAATATTTTGCATCTCTGTATTGATCGTGAGTGGCTTCGCTTTCTTACAGAAAGAGAAATTCCCTGCGCTTATCTTCCTCTCGCTGTTGATGAGCGATTTGGAAAATTTGTTTCGCGCTCCACTTGGGCTCGATCGATTGATGTCAGTTTTGTTGGAAAGCCGTTTGTGGATATCGACATTAAACTTTCTTCACCGGGAGAGGTTCAAAGGTTTTTTAAAAATAAATTTTTGGAGGAGTTTTTTGCCATTATCAATGAAAAGCAGAGTATTCTCGGAGTGAGCCCTGCTGATATCCGCCAGAGCATGGCTGTTTTGGAGCCACCGGTGGGCCAATTTTTTTCAAAAAATTTTTCGGAATCTCAAGACTACAGCCATCATCGAGATTTGCTCATGGGCTATCTGCGCGGAAAGATTCCGCCGCCAATTTACAAGTGTCTGCTGTTGATGCTCGGTCGTTTGGATATGCTTTTTTCTTGGGCTCAAATGACTAACTATTTGAAGGATTTGGAAACCTTGGGATTGAGGGCATTTGGAGGCGTTGAGTGGGGAAGATATTATCTCAAAAATCAAATTGAATCGACGCGGCGGCTGACTGACCTTGAGTTGCTCGAGTGCTTCGCGCAAAGCAAAATTAATTTTTGTTACTCAAAGTGGCAATTTTTAAATGCGATTCACGAAAGGCCCTTTATGGTGGCGGGACTTGGCGGCTTCGCAATCACGGATTATCGAGATGTTGTTCTTGAGGCTTTTGACGCGGATGAGATGGTTACTTATCGTTCGTTTGAAGAGGCGAAAGATATCATTGCGTTCTATCTCGAGAACGATGCGGCGCGGATGAAAATCGCAGCAAATAGCAAGACGCGCGTATTGAAAGATCATACCTACCGTGTGAGGGCAGAGCAGATGATGAAACAGATTCGCGACTGGGCAGGGAAATAGAGCTGTGAAGATCGGAATACTACAGTGGGAGCCAGAGACTATTTTGGGCAATCTTGCTCAACACCTCGAAAGAGGAGGACATTCAGTCAGTCTGTTTCAATTCAATCGTTCGACGCCCCTCACTCGGCTAGAGGAGCTGAAATCGACGTCGGTTGATGTATGGATTACACATTGCTTTTATGTTTTCGATATTTGGCAAGGTGGCCCCACGTTAGAAAACTATTTTGAATCATCCAGAATTCCAGTGGTGACTTGGTTCTGGGAGAATCCGCTTTGTTCTGGAAGCTTTGAATGGCTGAAGCGATTTCAGAAGAAACAGTTGCCGAAGAATATTTTGTTTTTAGCCGTTGATACGGAACATGTGGAACTTTTTAGAGGGCAGGGTGCGACGTGTAAGTATCTACCAATGGCTGTGGAAGATCGGCTCTTTGATTATCGTTGCCCCGAGATTGAGAAACAGAAGTGGGCCTTCGATTTGGCTCATATTGGAACGCCCTGCAATCAGATGCGTATTACGATCGATGATCTTTCTGAAATGTTGGACTCGTATACGAATCTTTTTTTTCTTGAGCTCATCAATCGGATGAAGACTAATTTTGGAGAAACTTCGGTTGAGTCCGACAAGGTCAGCGTGATTATTCAAAAAATAGGGATGCCTCTGAGACTATTTTTTTCTCCTATGTATACAGATCCTATAAAATATTTGAGAGCAAAGCTGGCTTTTCATCAAACTGCAAAGATGCTTTTGCCAGACCCCTGGTTCTTTACTTTGGAAGAAATGAGCGGCCGACTAGATTTTGTATATTCGTGGTACCAGCTTCATTATTATGTTTTTAACTTAGTAGAAGATGGAATTCGCGTCTATGGAGGAGAGCCCTGGAAAAATTTCTTGTTGCCTCAATATGATTTTGAGACTCCTCGACTGACAGAAGAAGAACTCTTAGCGTGCTTTTCTCAAACAAAAATTCAGTTCTGTGTGACGAAGTGGCAGTTTCGACGAGGATTACATGAGCGTCCCTTAAAAATATTTTCTGTGGGGGGATTTCCCCTGACTGATTTTAGGCCGGACCTAGATGAGTTGTTTGAAAAAGATGAATTGATCACGTTTGAGGGCCTTGAAGACGCCAGAGAGAAAATTAAATTCTACTTGAGTAATGAGTCTGATCGTCAGGGCATAATTTCACGAGGACGAGAACGAACTCGTCGTGACCATACGGTGTCGGCCAGATTAAATACAATGTTCAAATATATTGGCGATTTTGTCGGATCATCAAAGACGATCTAGAATATCTAAGATTTCTCTCAGGTCCTCAGTGCCGTCAATTGGATCAATATAATCGCCGCGATATTTGAAAATTAAATCGCTACCAAGAAAACCAGCATAACTTCCCATAGTTGCACCGAAGCCGAATCCTACCAGCCAAAGCGGAACTCGTCCGGCCCAACGCGCAAGAGCGGTGAGTCCTTTCTCGTCCGCGACAACAGGGATCCACTTAAAGGACTGTTTTACGCTGAAATATCCAAGCACGAGAGCTCCACCCACTCCACCAATCGTGGTGATTCGTTGTCGCCATTTTTTTCGAAAATCTTCTCTTTCAAGCCATTTATCTCGAAGTGCTTGATCTAAAGAATCAAATCGAGCTCGTTTGTCTTGATTTTCAAGCCAGACTTTATTGATCAAGTAGAGTCTCTTATAAAAAGTTTTTTCAGTCCATGCACTGAAAACGCCGCCCACAAGATCGTCACAAATTTCACTGAATTCTGCGTTTGCTTTGTCGTCCTTTTCATCAAAGGGAACGGTCGTTAACTTGTTAAGATCCTCAATGAAACGAACCTCGTCATGTGCGATCTTCTTAGCGATCCTTTCTTGGGTTTTGCTTGGTACGGATTCATGCATGAATCCGTCGAGAATTTCATCGATGGTTTTGGCGGGGAGCTGGTTCGTTGATTTTGTATCCGCGTAGGCGATTTCTCGTTGAGTTTCTTTATCCTGCGGATCGATGAGAAAGATTGCCACCGGCTCGATCGCGTAGCAGGGAGTATTCATCAGAAGCATCAAGAATAGAACAAGAAATTTTTTCATCGCTTGTTCTCGATTTCTGCTGTTCTGATATCGAACTCAGTTTTAAGAGCTTGGTCTGCCTGACGTAGTCCCGAAAGATGGACCAAGTCCCCGAGAAGGTAGCCAGCCGTTCCGCCTGCAAGTGCTGCTGATGGAACGGCTATCCTCAATGCTCGAGCATCTGGGGTGATCACTCCACCTGAAACCAGTTTTTTCGAAATTGGAATTGCAATAATTGCTCCCACGACTGCTCCGGTTATTGAATACAGAAGGCGAGTCTCTCTTCCTTCTGCGACTTTTTTCTTCAAGATTTTTTGAAGCTCACCATCTAGTTGGTTGAAAACCCCGTTCAGATCTGGACGGCTTTCCTGAAGCTTTTTGATCTCGTAGAGGCGTTGAGATAAGACTGACGAGCTCGCCGTATCAAATACAGATTCGGCGAGTCGTGAGACAATCAACTTCAACATGGGATGATCATTCGCAAACTTCTGTTCTTGCAGTTCTCCCATGTAATAGGAGAAGTCGGAATCGACTTGGTCGATCATTCCGGTTGAAGAGATGGTCAATGCTACAAGAAGAGACTCAATGATGAACATAGATTCCTCACAAAGTATTGAGCAGTCGAAGATCTTGGGTCGAGCGATCGAGATCTTTTATAAAATCTTCACCCTTTGGATATCGAGCATAAAAATCTTTTGCAGACTGAATACTGGGATCGCTTGGAAGATCTACGGAATTTGATTTTCCAATCATGTATCCAATAATTGGACAAGCTATTAGAACGCCCCCACTTACAGCCATAGCGCCGGATCCAAGCCCGCCTTTGACTTGAAGGGCCAAACTAGCTCCGGCCAAGACGACTCCGACGACTGCGCCGCCAGCGAGTCCGGCAAATCTGTAGTCTTTGTGCACCCCCTTGGATTGGCTGATGATCTCGGTGGCCTTGTCAACGAAGGCATTTCCAAGCACAACGAGTTCGGATTTGAGCTCTTTATTTTGTTTAACTGTCTGCTGGAGATACGCATTGAGCTGGGCCTCGCCCCCTTGTTTTTGGAGCATCTTCTCAAAATAAGTGGCAGCAATTCTTGAAGAGGAATCCTTCATTTGATTGAAGACTTCTTCGCTATTCTTCGGTTCGCTCTTCAGTTGCTCTGCGAGGTTAATATAGTTATCGACTTCTGCGGTGAACAGCAACAGCTCGCGATCAATATCGCCTTCGGCTGCTGCGACCTGAGCAGTATTGCCAATTAAGGCTATCGCGCTAAGCGCTGCAAAAATAATTTGTTTCATGGGACTCCTCCGATTTTTAGTTGGTTTTCTTTTGCAATGAGACTCTGCTTTACTTTGAACAGCTCTTGAATCCGATTCTCCATCTGATCATCGAGCTCCGGCTGCTGCCGTTCAAGTGTTGCTGAAAATGTTGATGATGGCAGTGATAAGTCTGCGATAGACGCACTTTTTTGGAGAGAAGACAAAACCGGAAAGACGGACGAGAGTGTTGCTCCACCTATTTTTCCAAATGAGACACCTGCGCCGTAGAGCAGATAGCTTGCCGATAAATCGACGAGCCAGCGAGCATGAGCTTCAACTTGATTTAGAAACTCTTGAACAGGGATTTCTGATTCGTTAGCCACTGCTGGATTAGTCATTGAATAAAAATTTCGGATGCCGACCATTCCATATTCAAGATCTGAGAAAAGTTGAGAAGACTCTGTTGCTTCGTTAATCGATTTTCTGAAATATCCCACATGTTTCACGAAATCAGCTTCGAGGGGATGGACCGCGTGGAATTCGCTGGCCCAGTTCATCAGAAATCCGAGCTGTTGAACAACTTGATAAAAAGGGCGGTCAGGAAAGCATTTGCTAAAAACGAATCGGATTTTGCTACCGAATTGATCTTCGATCGAAGAAAGTTCATTGCTGAGATCTTGAATTTCGTGTCGAAGACGATTCCCCGCAGATTTATCCGAGGTTGTTTTTTCAAGAGTGCTCATCTGTTGGTACAGTGCCGTTTGTTTCAACATGATGTTTGCCGCTCGACCGATTCCAATCTTCCAAAATTCGATGAACTGATTTCTCTGAGCAGTATTGTTTTCAATAGAAAATAGCAGATCTGTGGCTTCCCTCATTTTATAGATAGATCCCTGAAATGAAGTCCATTGAGATCGCATTGTCACTTCGTACTGTCGTCTGAGCTGCCAATGTTTTTTCCAGTCGGCCGCCGTTTCTGGAAATGAAGATTGAGTCACTTCAGCATGAGTAGTGAACGGGCGCATTAAAAGTTTGTGCGCTGATAGAATGCCGCCCTGGTCGATCGAGAAGGGGACTTGTTGCACTGCCTCTGATATTTTCTGTAGGGCAGTTCGTTTTTGTTGCTGACAACTTTGGCTAAAGCAGGGAGAGAGTCCGTTTTCAATTTTGGTTCTTAATCGTCGGATTTTTTCAAGCTTTTCAATTTTTAGCTGGCGAATGGCGAGTTCCTTGGAGGTCGGTGAATCTCCGGTCGGAGATCCCAAGAGTGATACGATCGCTATAAGAATAATACCTCCCATACCTGCCCGCCCTAAAACTAGCGAGGCACAAGATGTATTAGCAACTCTTTTCTACTTCGAGCGGTGCGATTTGAAAAGGAAGGTCCAGTTCCTGATCATCTGCAGAAACATTGAACAGACGTAAAGACTCTTCCAAGCGATTCTTGCAACGCTCAATCGTGACCTTCGAGGCGTTGGATAAAAAAATGAGAAACTCGTTTTCGTTTGAATGCAAAACACGATCTGACTGCCGAATTACGCCGCCAATCAATCGGCCGAATACCTCAAGAACTTCAGCTCTTGCAGCGTCACTGCCAAGTTTTCTTTTTATTGTGGTCCATGAATTGAGAGTGACACGTAGACCTTGCTGAAGATCGTCGTTTAACAGGTTTCGGACAAAGACGGAAGACGCTCTGGCTTGGGAGGCTTCAATCATCGGCATTTTTTTTGAAATGAGTTTTTGAAGTCTCTCATTTTGCATCTTTAACTTTCGCTTGAGTCCCACTTCTTCGATCAAGCGGGGAAGTTGAATCAAGTAATCGAGGCTTACGACTTCGCTCAACACAATCAAGCTGTGATCGACCTTAGCCTTTCTTTTTTCGCTGAGGAGTCTGTAGCCCGCAGGAGTGAGAACATAAATTTTAGGTACTGCCCCATAAACTGAATTGATTCGATCGAAGTACTCGAGATTTTGCGGAGAGAGAGATTTCAGTTCAATAATCAATCCGTCCAGGAATTTACCGTCAACTTTTCTGGAGTCTTTCAACCTGGATGGGGTAAACTTCCAGTAGGAGAAATCGTATTTCGGAAATTTTTTCTGCAGTATTTCCCGCAGACATATGGCCTTAGACGAAGGAGTGCACTGAATGATTGCCCAACGAAAACTAGATTTTCCCCTCACCGAACCAGTATCACCGTTACTTTTGCCTCGGGGCAAGACTAAAATTTGCGTTTTGTTGTTAATGCTTTTGTCTGCAATTTTTTCGGTCCGATGCTTTGCATTAGATTTAACACTCAACAAGGCATTAGGGGGTTGTGTCGTTCTGCGCTCGACAAAGGTTCCAGCCGCAGTATTTCAGGACTTTTTCGAGACGGTAAACTCTCGGTTTGATGGACAGTGCAGAGTTATGGGTGTGTTGATTGATGAGCCATTTTCCGAAGTGAATAAAAGTCTTTTTTTGACCGAAGATCGCGTTGGGTTCTGGGTAGATATGGAAGCAAATGGAAGCAGTCTCTTGGTCAGTGGCATCGACTGCAATTCGCGAACATTTTGGGATCAACTTCGTGTTGCTCTTCCAACGGTAAAGAGTCTCGCTTTGGAACAGATTTCTGCAGCAATCGTTCAGCTTTTGGATAATTTTACTTATCGAGGTGTTGTCGTCAGTGGAGGTTTCTATCTGTGGAATGGAACATCGGCTCCGTTGGCCTTAGTAAAAAGAAGTGAGATTAGTAGACATCCATTTCTTCCGAAATGGTTGGGCGCTCCACTAGGGGACCAGGTTGTTTTGAAAAGTCTGGCGTTGAGTCGCTCAGGAAATAATCCGGCTGTTCTAAAAGGGTCTGCAGAAAGCAATTTGGCAGATCAGAAAGAATTATGGGTGGTTGCCGACGATGATAAATAGGTCGTGAGTGGCATTGTTCTATTTCTTGCGTTTATTTTCTTTTTTTTTCTCTCTTAAAACCTGCATTTCTTTGCCACTAATTAACTTATTGTAGTGATCAATCTCAGCTTGAATTGATTTCAAAGATTGAGGCTTCTTCGGCTGATCTTCAGCAGCCTGTTGAGCCACAATTTCGTCTCGACGTTTTTCAGCAAGTGCCAACCGAGCCCTCAGATTGATGAGAGTTTCTTGAATATCTCCTGCTTCGTTTTTAAGATTTGATTCAATAACCTCTTGAAATCGTTTGACCGCAGGGTTCTCGGGGCTTCTCCATTCGCTTTGAGGAGACTCTGTTTGCTCGGATATGAGAAAGACAAAAATCAAAGATAGCATTTGTTCAGATTAAATTCTGTTTTCGAACTTGACCATTTTTTTTCATAGTGTGGGTAACAATTACTGTCGTTATTGGCGAGCCGTCATCTTTATGCTGCGGTGCCAAACTATTTGAATAATAGATAAATTTTGTTCCACCCCTTTTGGCACGCGACTTGAAATGTGAGGCAGTCGTGAGTCGTTGCGAAAAAGGGGGCATATGAAGGTTTTTAGATTAATCTACGTTTTCGTGTTATCAACAATCAGTTTCGGAATATGGGCTGATGATCAGGTTGTGATTTCTGCTTCAGAAAAATTGAAGCGTGTCGAAATGAATGGTCACGTCAGTTATTCAGGAGAGAATCTTGTTCTTCAGGAAAATGAAAGACTGGTTTTCGATGAACCATCGACAGTTTTTCTTGATAAGCTCGAGATGAAAGAATCTTCAGCGATCGACACAAAAGGCAATGACTTGCAAATTTTGGTTAAACAGGATGTCAATGCGGCGCCTGGCAGTATTGTTGATGTTTCATTTGATGCTGAGCACGACGCCAGTGGAGCGAATGGCCCCGATGGCGAGGCAGGATTCAAGGCGAGTGATGCATTGAAAGGTGGAGCGGGAGCTGCGGGAACTCATGGCACGAACGGAGGCCATGGCGGAGATGGCGCTGATATTTCAATTTTGGCGCCGTACTTGCGCGGAAATATCATCTTGAGAACGCGTGGCGGTAACGGCGGCCGAGGTGGAGTCGGTGGCGCAGGGGGAAATGGCGGAGATGGACTTTCCGGATCCGATGCTAGAACTCTTTATTACTTCAAATATTTGGATAACCAAGGACCGCAAGCAATGCTTCAACTGGGTGCCATGATTGGAATCCCTTACCTCGGACAGGTTCTTGCTGTGTTGACGATCTTCAATGGTTTGCGAATTGGCGATGGTTTCGATGGCTTTGATGGAGGTAACGGGGGCCATGGAGGTAACGGGGGCAATGGTGGCAATGGTGGTAACGGTGGAAATATCCGGTTGATATTTGGCAAGCAGGTTCAAGGAACCAAAATTTATGTGAACACCAAAGGTGGTCAAGGTGGCGCAGCGGGCTTAGCCGGTAGTTCTGGCATCGGTGGCCAAGGTGGTGAGGGCGGAAAGCGTGGGGATCTTTGGGCTCGTGAGGGATTGCCAGGTCATGCCGGCGCAACTGGAAAAATTGGAGTTGAAGGAAAGCCGGGAACTCCTGGAAAATCGGGCAAAGTGAACGTGATAGAAACGAGTGATCCGCAATGGGTGATGTGTTACGTTCGATATAGGGAGTTGGCGGATATGGGACAAGATTTGGAATTTGCTCGTGAGGTTTTGCGCTCGTGTTCGAAGTAGCTCAGCTTTTTTTCTGGGCTTTTCTTGGACAGAATTTTGCTGGTAGCCAACAGACTATAGAACTTAAGAAAAATGAAACGCGAGTTCTCACTTTCGAACAAAATCAGAAAATTGTGGGGGAATCTTCTTCATCTCAAGGAGATTCCTTGCATTTGGGATCTCTCATTTTGGATGAAGGGTCAGAGCTTCAGATGCCAGCATTTAAATCAATCCTGATTCAAAAAATTATTGCTCGCGATGGATCCCGCATCAGAATTGCAGATCAGAATTCTGGGGCTGATGGAGCATCGGGAGTCTCGTCGCGTGGTGGGGATGGCTCTCGAAGCAGAGTTTTCATTGCCGATATCTCTGGCCATGTGCTGATTGAAGCGAGCGGAGGCGATGGTGCTCGTGGAATTGATGGACGAAGTGGCAAGCAAGGGTTGGATGGCGCAGATGGACGACGTGCGCGAACATTATTTGGTGGATTCATTTATTTGGGAAATGGTGAAAACGGGCAGCCGGGTGAGCCTGGTGAACCCGGGGAAGATGGTGGACCGGGCGGAGATGGAGGTTACGGCGGCGTCGTCGATGTTTTTTATTCAACTCGAGATTCTTCCGCCTCGATCGTTGTGAATGTTGATGGAGGCAAAGGTGGTCAGGGAGGGTTTCCCGGTCTGGGAGGCCTCGGCGGCAATGGTGGTCGAGGAGGGCGAGGCATTAAGGATGGAGAGCAGGGGAGACTGGGTGCGCAAGGAGCTCACGGCCAGAGTGGAAAATCTGGAGTGCCTGGCAAGCCCGGGCGAGCTGTTGTCTTGCAGATCTCACCGCGTTTTTTTTCATGCTTGATGGAGTTAGAAGCTCGCTCGGTCATCGAAGTGTTGACGGATGCAGATTTTGAGCAATGTCGGGATGAGTCTGAGACAGTGCAGGATTTTTTATCACAGGCCTCCGCGAAAAATCATTCGGTCGTCGTGGATGAAAACGGCGACATCAATATTGCCGCAGATGGTATGGATGGCGTCAGTGCTTCGCCGGCGGTGGCTTGGGGAGCTTCTTCACTTTCGGGAACATCGGGGAGCTCTGGGGGCTCAGTGACACTCTTGGTGCGCGAACTTCCGTCGCGCGTTGTGATCTTTGCCAGGGGTGGTCGTGGAGGTGATGGCGCTGATGGCGTGAGAGGTCGCGACGGTGCGGATGGCGAAAATGGAAGACAACCCTTTATTTTTAAGAGGGGCGGTTCTGATGATGTAGGAACGCCAGGAAAGCCTGGTGCCGCTGGTCAATCTGGAGGAAACGGTTCAGATGGAGGCAGAGGTGGATCGGGGGGGCATGTAAAAATCGTTTTAGTCTCAAAAAATCCACCTGAGAATTGGCAGTCGCATTTTGAAGTTTCCCTGAGTGGCGGTTTAGGCGGAATCGGAGGAAAGGCAGGGCTCGCCGGCCACGGAGGTAAAGGTGGAACTGGTAAAACTCGCGGCAAGGATGGTCCTGATGGGGTGAGCGGGCGCGACGGCAGTTCGGGCACTTCGGGTGATTTTGGAATTCTGGAGTTTATTGCGACACCGTCCTATTCAGATTTTGTGATCGATGAGTTTCGTCGTGACACGAAATAGACTTTATTCTCCAAAAAACTCATGATGAATCTATGGATTCCTTCAAAGAACGACTTTTAAAAATTATGGATCAGAAAAATCACTGGGGATGGCCACTCGTCACGGGACGGGACGTAACGAAGCCCCAGTTGTTGGTGCATTTTCAACAGGAGTATGAGGTCTATGTGCGAGATTTCCCGATCTTTCTCGCGCGAATTTTGGGAAGAATCGATTCATCTGCTGATAAATTGAAGCGCGAGCTCGCAGAAAATATTTATGAGGAGCAGACCGGGGGTCTATCGAAGAATTACTCACATCATTTGTCTCATCCCGAGTTGTTTCTAAAGATGATGAGGGGTTTAAAATATCGAGACTCAGATTTTCGAGATATCAAACTTTTACCAACGAGCCTTGGCTATCGCAGTTTTCTAGATCTCGTGACATTGACGGGAGACTGGCGAGTGGGCGCGGCAGTTCTGACATTATTTGTCGAGGGAAGTTGCGACGATCGCAAGCGTATGAAGAAAGATTACAAGCCATTGAATCGACTCAACGACAGACTCAAAGAGCATTCGCTTCACAAATATCATGGGCTACCATTTTCAGCGATGGACCTTGTGAAGGCTCATCATGCAATAGAGGGTAGTCACCGTCGTTCTGCCTGGGATACGCTGTTGGAGCATATTCCGAAATATTTAGAAGACGAAATTGTGGACACCCTGCAGAAGTCGCTCGATCTCTGGCACCTCTTTCGTGACGGAGTTTGCCTTGAAATGGGACTGGAGAATATAGAATATCGACGTTTGGCTGGCGTATAGACTGGCCTGGATCGTCGGGGAATTCTGACTATTTAATGTCAGGCGGAATCTGATCTTGCCGATAACGTGTGATGACACCTGTTGATGGAGTCATCATCAAATAGATTTTTTCAGCCTTTGGCAGATCTGGAATAGTGAGTCGCAGAATCAATTTGTTTTCTGTCGCAAAAGGAATTTTTGGATTGATCAGTTCACGGAAGAGAAAATGAAAGCGTCCTTCGTCGTCCGTTTGCGCTTGCCAACGCGTTTGATTCAGAACGTCCCCATTGGGCCCTTCGGAATTGATGATAAACAAATCTGCGTGAAGCAGTCGATTCTTCAAAGGCTTCACATATGATTGCCGCGAATTCTTTCTGACGACGCGAAGCAGCCCACTTATCGAAAATTCATCGTTGGGGATCGGCGCTGTTGTGGTTTGATCAAAGGCCAGTTCATCGAGATCAAGTGTAAGAAGTCCATTGAAGGAATTTTTTTTGAACGTCAAAATCTCGTCAGAGACTTGCTCTGAAATTTTGTAATCAACCAAAGTTTCATGAGAATCTTTCTCGAGATTAAATTTTAAAGAAACAATGATGGGCTTTTGATTTCTGACTCGGTCGAATTCAATCTTGATGACGGCAGGAGTGAATTCATCGTGATCATAAGGATTATAACTCAGCATCAATGGGATATGTGCATTACCGAGCGCGTCTGTTTGGACGTTGTGAGATTGTTCCGAGGGATAAAGGACAGAGAATGTTGCCGACCGAGTGCCAAATGATTTTCCGGATACGAGGCCAAAATTAAAATGAAGATCAAGAGAAAATGTTTCTTCGAGTGAGGCTGTCATTTCAGAGGAAGACACTCTCGCGTTCACTTGATTCAATACGATGGACGTAATCTTTTCGTCTAAGATGGAAGGGCTAAATGAATTGGGCTTTATTTCTGAAGAAAGAATGAATGGGTTTTCATGAGGTTGTATGACGACGCTGTATGTCAGTCGCTCGTGGCCAGCTGTTCTCAGAGATAGTTGAGAAATCAGTTGAGAGTATGGGTTCTCTGGATCAATCGAAACTTCTCCGCTCACATGAACTCGAAATGGGCCAATAGCTTCCCATCGAATATTTTTTAACTGTGGATGCCGCCACTGAAGAGCATCATCAAATAGAATCAATTTTTTCTGCTCGTGACCCAGAAGCTCCAAGTCCAGTTTAAAAATTCGGCAAGGTTCTGGTGTGCTGTCGCAGTTGCTTGTCGAGAGGTTCTGAAACGAGAGTGTTGGATACTGCGAGACGGTAAAGAGCTCTTTTGATTCGAAATGCCCGTCTCGGCATCCTTGCAAGAGAAATATGGTAGTCAAAATGATCTGAAGACGAGCGAATCTCAAAATCTTAAACTCCCGAGAAAGATAATTTCTTTTTTTGTATTCTGCAGGGAGCTTGCTGCAATCGCTCGAGCATAGAGAACAGTGAGCTCCGCTTTAAGATCATCCAATGGAAAATAGCTAATTGCGCCTCGGAAGACTTCACGATTTGTGAAGCTAAAGTGGGGGTCAGCGATTGAAGCCAAAGTCAAATCTGGTTCTGCATAGTAATAACTCAAACTTCCCAATAGATTTTCTTTGATCCAGCTATTGCCTACGGTTCCCTCGACAAAGAAACCGCGGTGGAGATCACTGCTTCGCCAGTTTATTGCGAAAGCTGTTTTTAGTTTTGTTGTCAGGCCCAAAGGAAGAGCTGTCAATTCAAGTATGGCCTCTGAAGTGCTGAACTTGGCGCCAAGAATCGGATTGTCGAGACTTCCAGAGAATGAATTGCCTGTTGCGGCAGATTTTGATTTCAACGCATTTGGGACATTCAAAATATGGGAGTGAGTGCCGCCAAAGCGAATGCGAAGACTGATATCAGGAAATACAGTTTCAAGAGAGGCTCCCTGAATGAACATCCAATCTCTGGTGAAAGAGGTTTGATGAAGTGCGGAGTCGGCCACTTGTGACAATGCGATCTGATCTGCGAACAGAGAAACGGACCATCTTGATTCGGAGCGCTGCCACGTGAGTTTCTGTTTCGCGCCTGCTTTATTCCATTCAAGATCTGAAATCAGCGGAGAATATTCGTTGGACGCGGGCAATTTTCCTGCAAGCAGCTCAAGCTGTAGGTTTCCCGTCATCTGAAAGCCAAAAAATAGTTGTGAAATATCCAAAGATCTGGAGGACGAAACAGCTGAGAGAGAAATGAATCGAGTGTCGTCATTTGAGTGATCATTAAAGGTAGAGATTTCAAATCCGGCCACGAAAGGAGATTGATCGGGTCTAAAAATTCCGAGCCGTCCTGCGCCTTCTAAGCCCGAATAACGGCTTCCGATCTCTCGCGCGTCACGCCACCTGAGATCAACGGAGCCGCGAATCTCAAACGAATTTGACGGTGACGAAAGCTCCCCTGTTTGCAGGAGAGATGCTAATGTGAAGAAAGCGACTAGCATGTAGAACAATGACTAAAAGGAACTGTCGATTAAGACAACAACGCGATGAAAAAGCGAAAAAATCAAAAATTTAGACTTGACGACCTGCTTGTTCGTCAAGGGTATTTCGCGACGGCAAGGGAAGCGGAAGTCGCGATACGATTGGCCCGGGTCAGGATCCCGGGGTCTTTGCAAATCTTGGAAAAGCCAGGACAGCCTTTTCCAGAGGACGCTGTATTTCTCGTAGATCTTGAGACAAAAAGTGTAGGGCGTGGTTCTGCAAAGTTAGAAGGATTTCTAAATGAACTAAACGTTTCGATGGCGGGAGTGACGGCGGTAGATGTGGGATCATCCACCGGGGGATTCACCGAATGCCTTCTCGAGCGCGGACTTCAAAAAGTCTATGCCGTGGATGTTGGGACTCACCAATTGCATGAGAAATTGCGCAATGACTCCCGTGTCGAGGTTCATGAACAAACGGATATTCGTTCGTTTGCACTGAAGAGTCTTGTTCCGAAGCCAAAACTGGTTGTGATAGATGTTTCGTTTATTTCATTGCGGATGATTTTACCGTATATTTTGCAGAATCTCGATCTGCAGCTAGTCATAGCGTTGTTTAAGCCGCAGTTTGAAGTTGACCGACATGTCCCGAAGAAACGTGGAGTTGCGCCTGCTAAAGAGTCTGATCTTGCGCTGAAGGAAATGCTTCTGTTTTTTGATCGTCTTGGGTTAAATCCAATTATGGTTAAAGAATCTTCACTTAAAGGGAGTCAGGGCAATCAGGAAACCTTCATTGCAGCGGTTCCGAAGCTGACTCCCACGATTTTTAGAACATATGACATTCGAGGCAATGCGGATCGGGATCTTTCTGATTATGTCGTTGAACGAATAGCTTTTGGATTTGCAGAAATTGTTCGAGAGAAGCGTGGCCCACAGGCGACGATTGGAATTGGTCGCGACGCGCGCGAAAGCTCCCCGCGAATTTTTGAAGCTGTGAAGCGCGGTATTCATCGTGTGGGTATGAAGGCTGTAGATCTGGGTGAAATTCCCACCCCGTTGTCGTATTTCGCGCATTATCAGTTAGATCTTGATGCGATCTTTCAAATCACCGCGTCTCACAATCCGCGTGAAGATAACGGATTTAAGATGATGATTGGCAGAGAAACTTTATTCGGGGATGAAATTCAACGCATCCGTGAAAAGGGCGATCATAGTGGCTGGGTGGATGAGCAAAATGCTGAGTCACTTCCATCTCAGCACGCAGACTTAATCTCTCGATATTTTTCATTTTTACAAAAGTCGTTCAATTTTAAAAACAAATGGAAGATTGCGCTTGATTGCGGAAACGGAATGGCTGGAGCAGTAGCACGTAAAATATTTACGCCTTACGCTTCGGAGATTTCGATTCTTTTTGAAGAGGTCGACTGCCGATTTCCAAATCATGAGGCGGATCCAACAGTTCCAAAAAATTTAAAACCCCTTCAAGATTTTATTCTCGCCAATGGATTTGATATTGGTTTTGCATTCGACGGGGATGCTGATCGTTTAGGTGTTGTGACGAAGTCGGGTCGGATTTTGTGGGGTGATGAGATATTGATGCTTCTCTCTGAATTGGTTCTCCAGCAGAAACCAGGGGCTACGATCATTGGTGAAGTGAAGTGTTCGGAAAAGCTTTTTCGGATGGTTAAGTCTAAGGGCGGAAATCCCCTGATGTATAAGACGGGCCATAGTTTAATCAAAAAGAAGATGAAAGAAGTTTCTGCGCCGTTGGCGGGTGAGATGTCTGGGCATCTTTTCTTTGCTGATCGTTATTTTGGTTATGATGATGCGATTTATGGAGCTCTTCGAGTTCTGGAAGTGATGGACTCAGGGTTTATGGACCTGGACGCATGGATTTCGTCGTATCCAGCGTCGATTGTTACACCAGAGTTGCGGGTTGTATGCGAAGAGGCAGAGAAAATCCCGCTTGTTGAAAAGGTGAAGGAATATTTTAAAGATTTTCCAAATGCGCACTTGAATATGATTGATGGAATTCGAGTTGGTTTTCAGGATGGATCCTGGGCTTTGGTGAGATCGAGCAATACGCAGGCTGTTTTGGTTGTGAGAATTGAAGCGATCTCAGAAGGGCGTTTGGCCGAGATTCAAAAACTTATTGAAGAAGCATTAGACAAAAAGCTCCCTCGCCGGGAAACTATAGGCTGAGGTTGTAGATATGAAAAAATTATTGGCTTTAGTTTTATTGCCTCTGTGTGCCTGCTCGTCGCATGAGGCAGATCAGAGACTCACCGAGAAGGCCGATCTGCAATACAAGATGGCCTATGAGAATTTTTCTGCGGGAGATTTGATTCCCGCTTTGTCGGCCGTTCTCGATTCTCTCAAAATTCGTCCGAACGACGTCGACTCCAAAAATTTGCTTGGGCTGATCTATTTTAGGCAGAAGAAATACGATGAAGCGGAACGAGTGTTTCTTGAAGCAATCAAGCTGGATGCTAATCGTTCAGAACTTTGGGTCAATCTTGGGACAATGTATCTCGAAATGAAACGATATTCAGAGGCTGAAAAGAATTTGGAGAAAGCGTTAGAGAATCCGTTGTATCTCTATCCGGAGAGAATTTACAACAATTTGGGATTGGTCTATCAGGCGACAGGACGAAATCCAGCCGCTATTGCCGCATTTCGAAGGTCAATTGAGCTAGAAAAAGAATTCTACCTTCCGTATCAGAATTTAGGAAAAATTTATCTCGAAATGAATCAGCTAGATCGAGCAAAATCATTGCTGAGTGATGCAAGCAGGCTTTGTGATACGTGCTCACAGCCACGATATTTTCTGGGGAATGTTCTGATTAAAGAGAATAAAAGGGAAGAAGCGCTGAATGTATTTAAGGAAGGTGCAAAGTTGGATCCTCAGAGCTATTACGGTCAACTCTGCGCGCGATTAGTATCTGAAGATAAGGCACGGGGCAAATGAGTGATTTAGAGGGAATTTTTCCAGAGACGTCCCGGTTTACAGAAACTTTTGGAGAATATCTTCGCCGCCATCGAGAAGCTTCAGGCAAGACTCTGGATGGTATTAGCCGCTCAACCAGAATATCGAAGAGATATCTTCAGGCTCTGGAGGACAACGATGCCCAAAGATTGCCGGACGAGGCGTTCGCAAGAGGTTTTCTAAAAGCATACGCAAAAGAGCTCGGTCTCGAGATGGATGAGGTGATGTCTCGCTATGACCAATTTAGAAGATCTTTGCTGCCCACACAGGTAAAAGATCTTAAGCAGCCGAAGCCTCAGATCCCCGTAGATGGATTTTCTACATTTGATAAATCAAGGGTTCTGTTGGCTATGATGATCGCTGTTCTGCTTGGCGGAGCTATTTGGATGGGGCGAAACCTCGTGAGCTGGAATCATGAAGCTCCGTCTAATGCTGAGACTCCGCAGACAATAGAAGCACCTGAGGTTTCTGGTGAACTTCCTGCCACGAATTCTCCAGATGGAACCGATATGAGTTCTTCTGTTCAATCGCCAGCTCCTGCGTCACCCGCATTGTCGATTCCTGTGAAACCGTCGATTCTTTCGATCTCAGCTCTCAAAGAGACGTCATTGAGTCTTCGAGTAGATGAGAATATGGTCGAAGAGCTTAGCTTTAAGATCGGCGAAAAGAGAACGGTCAATGTTTTTAAGGATGTTGAAATTCGAATGGCCGATCGCACTGCTTTTCAGTTTCAGTACAATGGAAAACCGCTGGATATTTCTGGGCCAGTCATCAAATTGTTCAATCGTAATCTTTTTTCAAAAAAGCCATGATCTAGAGACATTCAAATATGAAAATCGTGTTGTTGGTATGGAGCGGTGAGCTCATCATGAATGCCATCAGAGCAGCGTTGCAGAAGGATGGCCACGAAGTTTCAGTTGTCGATATTTATCCTGAACGTCGGTTTGAGGATGTCTTAAATGATGTAGAGGCCGCTCATCCTGATTTTTGTTTCACGCACAACTTTTATGTATTTGATAGCTGGCTCGAAGGCGGCGTTTCACTCGAACAGTCACTTAAGAAAATGGGAATTCCTGTGGCGACCTGGTATTGGGATAGTCCGAGGGTTTCTGGATATTACCGTCTCGTGAAGCGATTGAGCTACGGACCATATCCCGATCACATTTTATTTTTTGTTGTGGATAAGCAACACCAACAGTGGCTCGAGGAGAGAAGGATTCCTACTGTTTATCTTCCGATTGGAGTACGAGAGGATTTTTTTAGAAACCCGCCTGAGCCAAGTCTGAAGGATCGATTCAATTGCGAGATCAGCTATGTTGGCAAGCCATGCGAAGCGGTGCCCGGGATGACTGGCGACATGGGGGAGCTGTGGCGCCAATATATTGATACGACCTATAGCCATTTCTGCAGTTTATTCCAGCTCAGCGGGGTTGCAGCAGGCCTCAGCGAGGATATGCGAAAGGACCAACTCAAGAAGGTGGGAAACCTCATTATTTCTTTTTTTAGAGCTCCCATTTTCTCGAGCGAGGAATGCGATCTGCGCACCAGCGAATGTCTGCTCTCTGCGCGAGAGCAATTAGTTGCTGCGGTTTATAGGGACTTCGAGCTTTACATCACACGAGTTGAGTTTTTTTATTCCTGGTTTCAGCTCCATCAATTGCTGGTCAATTTGCTAGAGTTTGATCTGTCAGTATTTGGAGGAGATCACTGGAGTGAAAGGCTGTTACGTCCCTTTGGATTTTCGAAGACGTCCCCGTTTTTGACCGATCAGGAGTTGGCCGCGTGTTTCGCGTTTAGTCAGATTAGCTTTTGCCATACGAAGTGGCCGTTTCGGCATGGCGTTCACGAACGCCCGTTGATGGTGCTGGCGGCGGGTGGATTTCCACTCGCCGACTATCGCGCTGGGCTTGCGGACCTCTTTGCGGACGGCGAGATTGCTGTGTATCAAAGTGATGCGGAACTCTTAGAAAAAGTTAGATACTATCTCGATCACGAAGAGGCTCGACTAAAAATGGCTGAGAAGGGGAGACGGCGCGTTTTGAAAGACCATACCTATGAAGAGCGAGTCAAGGTGATCGTGCGAGAAACAAAACGTCATTTTAATTTGTAATAAATTTGTTGAATGACTCGCGTTCTGGATATCTCTACAATTCAGCTACGGAGGATGATGACGTGAAAGATGTATTCATTTACGCGGCGAAGCGAACCCCGATTGGTTCTTTTCTTGGAGCCTTGTCTGGAATTTCTGCGCCTCAGCTTGGGGCAATTGCGGGCAAATCGGTATTGGAACAATCACGTGCAGATGTGTCGAAGATTGACGAGTGCATTGTAGGTTGTGTTTTGTCGGCAGGACTTGGTCAAGCACCGGCACGCCAGGTGTCTATTTTTTCTGGCCTGAATCAGAGCACAAGAGCGCTCACGATCAATAAAGTTTGTGGATCTGGTTTGAAGGCTGTCACTCTTGCGTCTGATAGAATTCGACTCGGACATTCGTCGGTGGTGATGGCTGGAGGCATTGAAAATATGTCAATGGTTCCCTACTATTCAAAGACTCTTCGAGCCGGGGCAAGAATGGGAAATCAGGAGCTGGTCGATGGGATGATCCATGATGGTTTGTGGGATGTATACAACCAGTTCCATATGGGAAAAGCTGGCGAGCTTTGCGCCCGTGAGTACAAGTTTACACGAGAGTTGCAAGATGAATTTGCGACGCGTTCATATCGCAAGGCCAATGACGCGATTTCCAAAAATCTTTTTGCCGACGAAATAGCTGCCGTTGAACTTCAAGTGAAGAAAGATAAAATTTCGGTTTCAACTGATGAAGAACCAGGTCGAGGGAAGATTGAAAACTTTCCGAAGCTGAAGCCCGCGTTCGATTCAGACGGAACGATTACCGCCGCCAATGCGAGTTCGCTGAACGATGGAGCGGCGATGTTAATTGTTGCGACTGAAGGTGCCCTTCCAGCAAAACCACTTGCACGTATCATTCATTCTACAGAATTTGCGCATGCGCCTGAATGGTTCACGACCGCGCCCGTAGGATGTATTCGCCGTTTGTTGCAAGACGCTCAGCTGAAAATTTCTGATATTGACTGTTTTGAAATTAACGAGGCTTTCTCTGTTGTTGCGATGGCGGCACAGAAAGATTTAGGAATTTCGGATGAAAAGCTTAATCCAAAGGGAGGCGCTGTTGCTCTTGGACATCCGATTGGTGCGAGTGGAGCTCGTATTCTGACCACGTTGATTTATCAATTGAAAAAAGGACAGAAGGGCATTGCCAGTCTTTGCATCGGTGGTGGGGAAGCAATCGCAATTCTTATAGAGAGACTTTAATTTTATCGGAAGGATTGAGGCGTCTATGAATTCAGTATGGCAATCAGTGGGTATTGTGGGCAGTGGTCAAATGGGATCAGGAATCGCGCAGGTTCTCGCCACTCATTCGATTCAGGTGATCCTCTATGATTTGGAAGACGGAGCACTCGTCAAAGCAAAAAGCGGCATTGAACGAAGTCTCGCCAAATTAATTGAAAAGGGAAAAGTGTCCGCCAATTCTTCTGATATTCTTAAGAAGATTCAATTCACATCGAATTTCGACGATCTAAAATCGGCTGACTTGGTCATCGAAGCGGCGACAGAGAATCGAGAGACGAAAAAAAATATTTTTAAGAAGCTAGATGCATTGCTAAAGCCTTCGGCCGTTCTTGCTTCCAATACGTCGTCCATCAGCATTACCGAACTGGCTGCTGTGACTAAACGACCGGCTCAATTCATAGGCATTCATTTTATGAATCCTGTGCCGTTGATGAAACTTGTTGAAGTGATTCGTGGGCAGTTGACCTCAGAAGAAACATTGAAAGGTGTCACTCAGTTACTGACGAAAATTGAGAAGCAAAAAGTCGAGGCGAAGGATTTTCCTGGATTCATCGTCAATCGGATTCTGATGCCAATGATTAACGAAGCGGTCTTCACTCTTTATGAGGGTGTGGGCACAGTTGCTGATATCGATCAGGGGATGAAGCTCGGAACAAATCAGCCGATGGGTCCGCTGGAGCTAGCAGATTTTATTGGGCTCGATACTTGTCTGTCGATTATGGAAGTTCTGCATGAGGGCCTTGGTGACGATAAGTATCGACCGTGTCCCTTGCTGCGTAATTATGTGGCTGCAGGTTTGCTGGGACGCAAGGTTGGTCGGGGCTTTTATCAATACAATGGCTGATTGTGGGGAAAAATGAATTTCATTAAAATTGAAAAATTGGGAAGAATCGCAACTGTTGTTGTTGATCGTCCGAAATCTCTTAATGCGCTGAATGCAGATGTTCTCTTAGAGTTGCGTTCGGCATTTTTGCAATTGGATGGAGTGGGAGTCGTGATTCTCACCGGTGCAGGTGATAAAGCCTTTGTAGCTGGTGCGGATATTTCTTCGATGGCAGAATTTGGACCTCTTGATGCGCGTACGTTTGTGGAATTGGGTCAGGGAGTGATGCAGACAATTGAGGAAGCTCCTTTTGTCACGATCGCAGCTATTAATGGATTTGCGTTGGGGGGTGGCTTGGAGCTTGCTCTGGCCTGCGATCTTCTTTATGCCTCGGATACTGCTAAGCTGGGACTTCCTGAAACAAATTTAGGAATTGTGCCAGGATTTGGAGGAACCCAGAATTTATTGCAGCGCGTGGGAATGCATCGAAGTTTGGAAATGATTTTGACTGGAAAGACCATCTCTGCGGCAGAAGCGAAAGCAATTGGCTTGGTTTTGGATGTCTTTCCTGCATCTGAATTGTCATCTCGTGTGCATGAGATTGCGACTAAAATGTCGAAGAAAGGATTGCTCTCATTGCTGGCTGCTCGAAGATTGGTTCGGGCGCATTGCAGCGATTCAAAGTCGAAGGGATATTTGCTCGAGCGAGAGGTGTTTGCAACTCTGTTTGCGAGCGGTGAACCCAGAGAGGGGATGACGGCATTTCTTGAGAAACGAGAAGCTCGATTTTCTTGGCCAGGAGAAAACGAAGTTGGGACAAAAATATGAGATTGGAATTGACTGATGAACAAATAGCCGTACGAGATCTAGCGCGGGATTTTGCAGAGCGTCGCGTAAAGCCTATAGCCGATGAGCTCGACAAGAAAGCTAGATTTCCGCAGGAGCTCGTCGAAGAGATGGCCTCGCTTAAATTCTTTGGGATGTGCGTCGAAGAGAAATATGGCGGCGGTGGGATGGATATGGTGTGTTATGTTCTGCTGCTCGAGGAAATTGCAAAGGTATGTGCTTCAACCGCGGTGATTTTATCGGTCAATAATTCATTGGCCATCGAGCCTATTCATCGTTTTGGAACTGAGGAGCAGAAAGAAAAATTTTTGAGGCCACTTGCAACCGGCGAAAAACTCGGATGCTACTGTTTGACTGAACCTGAAGCGGGAACAGATGCAGCAAATCAGAAGACTCTTGCGGTTCGAGACGGAGAAAACTTTCGGCTGTCGGGCACGAAGCAGTTTATCACCAATGGAGCCGAGGCAGACATTGCCATTGTTTATGCGCTTACGGCGCCTGAAAAGAAGAAAAAGGGAATCTCGGCATTCATCGTGGATACGAAGTCGAAGGGCTTTCGTATATCAAAAAAAGAAAAAAAATTGGGAATACGAGGGAGTTCTTGCGTTCAAATTGTTTTGGACGAGGTTGTTGTTCCCGCGGCGAATATGCTTTCGAAAGAGAATGAGGGTTTCAAGGTCGCTTTGAGTACATTAGAAGTAGGTCGAATTGGAATTGCGGCACAATCGAATGGTATTGGTGCGGCGGCTCTCGATTGTTCTCTAAAATATTCGAAAGAGCGCGAACAGTTCGGAAGTTCAATCTCTCAATTTCAAGCGATTCAGTTTATGCTTGCCGATATGGCGGTTCGTCTCGAGGCATCGAGATGGTTGACGTATCATGCGGCATCTCTAAAAAATGAAGGAAAGAAAACCCCGTTAGAATCGTCTCAAGCTAAACTTTTTGCTTCAGAAATGGCTATGAAAAACGCGTGGGCGGCTGTTCAGATCCATGGCGGGTATGGATACGTCGAGGATTATATTCCCGAGCGATTGTTTCGGGACGCAAAGATCTGTGAAATATACGAAGGCACAAGTGAAGTTCAGCGTCTTCTGATCGCAAACCAGGTGCTAAATTCGACCAGCTTGTGATAGTTCTTGAGGATAATGGAATTCGAACTATCGCAAGCGCAAACAGAAGTTGTGGAATGGGCGAGAAGCTTTACTCTGGCAGAAATTCTGCCTCGAGCGGTAGCGCACTCTAAAGAAAAAATAGCTCAGGATTTGCTCCAGGCTTTGTCACGTGAAGGCTTCATGACGCTCAATGTCCCTGAAGAGATGGGTGGCCTTGGGCTCGATGCGATATCTTATTCTTTAGTGATTCGAGAGATTGCGAAAGCCTGTGGATCGGTTGCAGTGACCGTTGCAGTGACGAATATGGTGGCTGATGTATTGGTGAGAGAGGGCAACAATGATCAGCATCGTCAGTTTCTTTCTGATATCGTTGAGGGACGATCTCTGACGGCTAGTTTTTGTTTAACAGAAAATCAGAGTGGATCGGATGCTCGATCTCTAAAGGCTCAGGCAATAAAGAATTCAAACGGGCATATTCTTAGCGGTGAAAAACTCTATGTGACGAATGGAGCCTTTTCGACTGTGTTTTTGGTGATGGCGAAGATTGAGGGTCAAAAAAATCCCTCCGCCTTTCTTGTCAGAAAGGGGACTGACGGTTTTGTGATTGGAGCTGAAGAAGACAAGATGGGACTCATTGGATCTTCCACAGTTCGAATTGCCTTGGATCAAGTGAGTGTTTCATTGGATCAATTGCTTGGCGAAGAAGGTGAAGGCTTCAAGATTGCGATGCGCGCTCTTGATGGGGGACGAATTTCAGTGGCATCACAAGCTCTTGGAATCGCGGATGCGGCTTTGAGTTCATCTATTCGGTATGCAAAAGATCGCCAAGCCTTTGGCCATCACTTGAGTGATTTTCAGGCAATTCAATGGAAGGTGGCGGATATGTCGACGCAACTCAAAGCGGCAGAATCACTTGTGCATTATGCGGCCTTTCTCAAGGATCAAAAGAAGGATTTTACGGTAGCCGCAAGTCAGGCCAAGCTTCTTGCAACAGAATCAGCGTGCAAAATCTGCGAAGAGGCGATCCAAATTCATGGCGGCTATGGCTATGTCAAAGATTTTCCCGTGGAAAGATATTATCGGGATGTTCGTGTGACAACTCTTTATGAAGGGACCAGCGAGATTCAACGGCTCGTCATTGCCAGACATCTACTCTCGTGAAAGAACAGTGGCAGAAACGAATCTCTTTAATTAAACTTCACTATTGTGACAGCTCGTTTTGATCAAAAATCAGGGCCGACTAGAAGTGGGCCCATAAGAATACTCATGGGAAAAGTAGGCCTCGATGGACATGACCGTGGGGCGAAGGTCGTGATGATGGCGCTTCGTGATGCTGGTATGGAAGTGATTTATTCAGGATTGCACCAGACACCCGAGGCGCTGGTTCGCGCGGCCGTCGAAGAAGATGTTGATTTGATAGGAATCAGCATCTTGTCTGGAGCTCACAATACTCTGATTCCAAAGGTGATGAAGAAATTGAAATCTGAAGGTCTGGCGCATGTGGCCGTCTATGTGGGTGGAATTATCCCAGCTGCTGATATTCTAAAGCTGAAAAAGGCCGGAGTACGGCAAGTCTTCACTCCCGGAACACCATTAGAAGAAATCGTCAATTGGGCAAAGCTGGATGCAGAGCGGATTCGAAATGGGAGACGCAAGAAATGATGAACTTTGAGCTTTCACAAGATCATTTGGCAATTCAAAAACTGGCGCGAGATTTTGCAGTAGAAGAGTTAAGACCTCGCGCAAAAAAATGGGATCAAGAAGGCAAGTTTCCATTTGAAGTCATTCCTAAGATGGCTGAACTCGGATTTATGGGGCTCACTGTGCCTGAGAAATACGATGGAGCAGGTTTGGATCTTTTTTCAGCGGCATTAGTGATTGAGGAAGTTGCGAAAGAATGTGGATCAACAGCGCTCACTTTGGCTTCTCACAATGGCCTGTGTCAGCGACATATTTTGGATTTTGGAACTGAGGAGCAGCGACAGAAATATTTGCCAGAATTGGCGACCGCCAGAAAGCTTGGAGCTTGGGCTCTGACCGAGCCGGGTAGTGGAAGTGATGCGAGCGGAATGAAGACGCGTGCAGAAGCTCACAAAGATGGATTTATTCTGAATGGTTCGAAAGCCTTCATTACACAGGGATCTGTTGGGCATATTTATTTGGTTCTGGCTTCAACAACTCCAGAGAAGAAACAAAAAGGGATTACCGCATTCATTGTTGAAAAAGGCGTTCCCGGATTTAAGCCTCTTAAGCCAGAAGATAAACTGGGCTGTCGAGGGAGTGATACGGCTCAGCTCGTTTTTGAAAATTGTGTGATTCCAAAAACTCAGATGGTGGGAGAATTTAATCAAGGATTCATCGATACTCTAAAAATTTTAGATAAGGGACGGGTGATTATCGGAGCTATGGCTTTGGGTTTGGGTGAAGCTGCATTGCGATCTGCCGTTCAATATTCGAAGGAACGTGAGCAGTTTGGCAAAAAGCTTTCTGAGTTTCAGGCGATTCAATGGAAGATTGCAAATATGTCGACAGAGCTGGCAGCCGCGCGTTTGCTTATTTATAGAGCAGCGTATCTGCACGACAAGAAACAGAAGGCAACTTTGGAATCATCGATGGCGAAGCTCTACGCATCCGAAGCGGCAATCCGAGCTTGCAATGAGGCCATTCAGATTCACGGAGGCTACGGCTATATTAAAGAGTACAATGTCGAAAGATATTGGCGAGATGCGAAGATTTGCGAAATCGGAGAAGGTACCAGCGAAGTTCAGAGGATGGTGATCTCGCGAGCAATTCTTTCTGCGTCGTAAGATTTAGATGACTTTTCTTGATGCTACAATTCTTGGAATCGTTGAAGGACTGACAGAGTTCTTGCCTATTTCATCTACAGGACATCTCATTTTAACGGCACGGCTTTTGAATTTATCGGAGTCTGAAGCCACAAAGGCGTTTGAGGTTGTCATTCAGTTGGCCGCGATTCTTGCCGTGATTTTTCATTATCGCGAACGGCTTTCTAAACTATTCGTGGGACTATGGAAGAAAGACGCGTCTTCCCTTCATCTTTTTACTTTGTTGACTGTGGCCTTTCTTCCGGCTGCGATCCTGGGATTCATCTTTGGATCTTCTATAAAAAAATATTTGTTTGGAATTTGGCCTGTGATTGCAGCACTGAGCATTGGTGGTCTTTTGATGATTGTCATTGAGCGGCGGCTCAAACGATTAGCGATGCGTTCCGATGATTTATCGCGGATTTCGGTAAAAGAAGCTCTCATCATTGGATTCGCACAGTCCTTAGCCCTTTGGCCTGGAACGTCCCGTTCTATGGCGACGATGATGGCGGGTCGTTTGCTTCGATTTTCTGCCAAGCAAGCAGCGGAATTTTCTTTTTTACTTTCGATCCCGATCTTGGCTGCAGCTTCGCTTCACGATTTGGTTAAATACAGAAGTGAGCTGATGGATGCATTTCCGGATTGGCGAGTTCCGGTGGTCGGTTTGTTTTTTTCTTTTGCCAGTGCGCTTATCGTCATCCGAATTTTTCTTCGATTTCTGTCGACGCATTCGATGGAGGTATTCGGTTGGTACAGAATCGCCTTGGCAGCTTTATGTTTTGTGATTTTCTGATGACGTTATTTGGCCTGCCAACTTAAGTTTCTTGTTTATTCAAATACTTAGCACTCTTTTGACACGGCCTATCATGAATTGAGATAAAATCAAGTCGTGGGAGTGCTGTGAGGTGGATTGTGTGTTCTTTTATTTCGTTTCGGCGTGTTTCAAAACTCGGTAATCGTGGCTTTGGTCTTGTTGAGACAATGGTCGCCATGCTCCTCGGATTAGTCATCGTTGGTGGAATGCTTGCAATGGCGACGGTTTCGCGGAAACAACAACTTACTCTCACCAATGCATTTGATTTCGACAATATGAAGAGAAGTGTGCAGCGGGTCCTTGGTCGATCAGCGACATGTCAGTCAGCTTTCTATAAAGCAGATGGTAGTGGCCCTCTTGAGTTTCAAGAAAAAGGAGATAATCTGACGCGTATTCAGTTGGGGTCTGTTGTAATTGCTGATGCCTCGACGTCTCTTGGCGGGGGACTCAGTTTGACGTCAGTGAATCTCAGAAAAATTGATGGCACTGAGGCCGATACGATTTCTGTTCCTGGTTCGAGCATTTATTCGGTCGAACTCATTCTTGAAGGAAAAAAGAACGAAGACAGTGCGGGCCCCGTTGCAATTTCAAACGTCAAAAATCCATTTAGATTTGCAATTCAGGTGAACAATGGAACTCGCCGTATTGAGGCCTGCGTCGATAGTGATGATGATCTGAAACGAGGACGGCATTCGGGAATTGCGTGCTTATTCGAAGGCACATATGCGCATACTGATGCTGGAAGTGGGAATGATTTTGCTCTCACATGTCGTTCTGGCAAGATGACTGGCTGGTGCGGTGATGGGGATCGGGATCTGAAGGGCTTAGGTCGAGGACTTAACGCCAATAACTACACGTGTGAATTCGGTGGAACTCCTGCAGATGATCGAGTTCGTTGCGATTTTCAAGGTACTTGGGCTTACAATGACGACGGCCCTGGCAATGATTTTGCCGTGACTTGTCGTGATGGGAAACTCACAGGCTGGTGTACGCATGAACAGCTGTCTAGCTTGAGACGAGGTCTTAATGCAGAGAATTTCGCGTGCGAAAATTCTGCAACTGCGAAAACAGAAGCGGATGTGACAGTCTCCTGTCACTTCGATGGATCCTACCAGTTAAACGACGATGGTCCTGGAAACGATTTTGGTTTGACTTGCCGAGATGAATCGATCGCGGGTTGGTGTTCTCCGGAACAAATTCCCGGATTGGTTCGTGGCTCGAATCCGAAAAACTATCAGTGTGCTCGGTAGAAAATTGCGGATCTAAATATTATCGAGACTATTATCGAGGCGGCCGTGAATAGACGGATATTGGAGTTCTTGAAAATCTGAGAGGGCTCGCAATGCACGGTGTGATTCCGTCGCTCATTGTTGTAAAGAGTTTTCGGTGGATGACTTGAGGGTCTTCAGAGACCTCCTTGAGATTATTGATTGGGCCCACAGGAAATCCTTTTCCATCGAAAATTTTCAGCCATTCTTCACGAGATTTCTGTTTCAGCTTGTTCTCAATGAGTGTCGCGAGCTCATGCCGATGAATACAGCGTTGCTCGTTCGAAACAAATCGAGTTTCTTTGTTCCACTCGGTTTCAATTGCATGACAGAAATTTTCAAACTGATGATCGGAGCCCACGCAAATGAGAAGCGGTCGATCTTTGGTATTGAATGCCTGATACGGAACAATTGTCGGATGAGTATTTCCGATGGGTTCAGGGATTTTGTGAGTCGCCAAAAAATTCATCGCAACATAACTTAAAAGACTGACAGAGACATCCAGCAGTGAAAGGTCGATAAATTGCCCTTTTCCAGAGATTTCTCTTTCTCTCAACGCTGCGAGTATTCCAATGCAAGCATAGAGGCCAGTGCAGAGGTCGATAATGGCAACTCCCGATTTGGTGGGCGTCAGAGCATTTGGCCCTGTGATGCTCATCATGCCGCCGAGGCCTTGAATGAGCAAATCGTATCCCGGAAGTTTTGCGTAGGGCCCATCTTTTCCGAAGCCCGTAATTGAGCAATAAATGAGCCTGGGATATTTTTCTTTGAGGCTTTCGTAATCCAATCCAAATTTTTCAAGGCTTCCAATTTTAAAATTCTCAATAACGATATCGCTTGTTGATATATGACGATGGATTTCTGAGAGATCTTCTTTCGAATTAAAATTGAGTCGCTTCGATATTTTATTTCGATTGGCAGATAAAAAATATGTGGATTGTCCGTCGAATTCTGGAGGTGTCCATTTTCTAGTCTCATCGCCACCCGAAGGATCTTCAATTTTTGTGATTTCGGCTCCAAGATCGCCAAGAATTTGGGCACAGTAAGGGCCGGCGAGCACTCGTGATAGGTCAAGAATTTTGATTCCGTAAAGGGGAAGTTGAGTCATGAATCAAAATCTATCGCGAATTATCGATCGAGGGGAAGGATCATCGTTCTTTTGGTAAAAATCAGTCAAGCGTAAACCCTTGATTTCAGAGGTTTTTCTCGTGCAAAGACGATTTGCATCACTGATGTTGGGCTTTTGCGCCATTCGTGTTATAGTTTTCTGGTTAGTAACGTAGGTGTTTTGCTTTGAGCTATCGTCTTTGGTCCATCTTCAGGTATTCCCCGAAAATTAGATCAAGTTTGAGGTCTGAGGCGAGATCCTTCGGTGTTTTTTAACTTTGTTTTAAGGAGTGCGTGTCTATGGCAACTAAATTATATGTAGGAAGCTTACCGTTTTCGGTAACCGACCAAGAGCTGAACCAATTATTTGCGGCTCATGGTGCGGTGGTTTCCGCCCGAGTGATCGTTGATAAGATGTCAGGTCGATCAAAGGGTTTTGGATTTGTGGAATATGAGAATGAAGAAGAGGCCAACAAAGCCCTTGAAGCATTAAATAACTCCGAATTATCTGGCCGAAAAATCGTTGTGAATATTGCTCATCCTGAAAATCGCGAACGACGTCCTGGTGGCGGCGGTGGTGGTGGTCGTGGATTCGGCGGCGGCGGTGGCGGCGGTCGTGGATTCGGCGGCGGCGGTGGCGGCGGTCGTGGATTCGGCGGCGGCGGTGGTCGTGGTGGCTACGGCGGCGGTCGAGATCGAGATCGTTAAACCAAAGCAAAATAGATCGTTAAGATTTATTAAGTTTTTAAAAGCCCGGAATAAACCTCCGGGCTTTTTTTATGCCGTAAGCAAAAACAGTTTTCGCTCGACCTTTTCTGTCAAATCAGGGCGAGCTTCAGCTGCAGGATCTTTATGAACCAGCTTTTGCAAAGAGTGATGCAGGAAGTTTTACTCCAGCTCGCTCGGCTTCATCAAAAAAGCTTGGAAGAATTCCCGTAGGTACAAATTGGACTTTCGACATGCCACTTGAATCAGTGCTGACGATTTCAATCGTGAACAAATCGTTGAGTAGGTAATTCCCATTTTCATCTAGACCTGTGAGCTCAGAGATTTGAGTGATTCGGCGAGTTCCATCGTTCAGTCGATTTGCCTGAACAATGATTTGAATCGCGTTCGCTATCTGTGATCGGATGGCGAGAAGTGGCATCTCGAGTTTGTTCATCATGATCAGCGTCTCAAGGCGCGACAATGCTTGTTTTGAATTGTTGGCGTGCAGTGTGGCCATTGAGCCAGAGTGGCCCGTTGTCATGGCTTGTAATAGATCGAGAGCCTCTGGCCCGCGAACTTCCCCAATAACGATTCGATCTGGGCGCAGGCGCAGAGAGCTTTTCATGAGATCACGCATGTCAACATGGGTGTGATCATTTTTCAGAACTTCCATTCGCAAAGTATGTGGTTGTTGCAATTGAAGTTCAGAGGCGTCTTCTATGACGACGATGCGTTGATCTTTTGGGATGAATCCAGACAATGCATTAAGCAGTGATGTTTTTCCTGAGCTGGTGGCTCCGCTGACGATGAGATTTTTTTTAAGTTGAATCGCAACGTGCAGAAATCTGGCCATCTCAACTGAGAGTGCTCCAAAGTTGAGGAGATCTTTCATCTGAATAGGTTTGCTTCCAAATTTTCGAATCGCCATATAGATGCCATCTTTGGCACATGGTGGAACGACGATATGAATTCGGCTGCCGTCAGGAAGTCTGGCATCCAGAATGGGTTCTGTTTCGTCAATTCTCCGTCCAACGAATTGAGCAATATTTCTGACTGCGGCAAGAAGGGCATCTTCGTCCAAAAATTCTGCAGGGGTTTTTGACAGCTTTCCCTTTTTTTCGATCCAGATATCAATTGGCGAATTGACGAGAATTTCTGTGACTTGGTCGTCATCGAGGTAAGGAAGGATAGGGCTCAAGAACGAGCGCGTCACATCATTACTCAAAAAGGCCATAGCCTATTGTAGAGGAATTCGATCGCTGGGGCGGGGCAGATCGGCTCAAGATAGTCGCTTATGGAATGGAAGGTGGCATGGGGATTGCATAAGCATAGGTAGGACCAGAGCTGTCCAGGGAGCTTAAAATGCTAAGTATGCAAAAATATTCAGGTATTTTCAAAGTTTGTTCCTTCGCACTCGTCGTAGGCTGGGGATTCTCTGCCTCAGCTCTGCAGATGGATGAAGCGACACGTCGGGAGCAGCTTCATAAGATTAGGATGCAGCAAATTCCGTTGCTTGAGCAATTTCTGACAAAATATGCGAACTCCCCCAGGGTCGCTGAAAGTTTATTTCGACTTGGAGAAGCTTATTTTGAGACTTCGAAATATTTTCAAGCACTCAATAAAAATCAGGAGGCTCAGGACAATAATCAAAAGGCGATAAAAATTTTGGAGCAAGTGCGGTCTGAATATTCGACCTTTGAGAGAATTGATGAAGCTCTGTTTATTTTAGCGAACGCGTATATGGAAAATAAACAAATGGAGAAGGCTGGAGAGCTGCTAGTTGAGGTTTCGACTCGATTTCCACAGTCGCCTGTTCTGTTCGAGGCATCTCTTATTTTAGGTGATTATTATTTTGGTAAAAATAATTTTTCAGATGCTGATCGTTATTATCAAATGGCATCTCGAGAGCCAAAAACTCAATCGTATGTATTTTATAAGTTAGCTTGGACCAGTATTAACTTAGGTCAATCTTCACGAGCTCTTTCGTATTTTGAAAAAGTGATCGCGATGAAAGCCATCGCTGAGCAATCTGGCGGCGATTATTCTCGAGAAGCCGCAAAAGAAATGATCTTTGTTGCTTTGGAAGTTCACAAATCGTCTGGAATCGTGGGCTATCTGCAGAAGACATTGCAAGATGCTGAACTCGTAAAAATTTCTTTGTCGACTTTGGCAAAAGGTTTGGAACAGAGATCTCAATTTGACAAGGCGAGCGAAATTTATGCAGTTCTTCAGTCTCAATATCCGACAGCGCCAGAAGTGAATGAGTGGCTCGCAGCACAATTTAAATCAGAAGAGTCGCTCGGACGAAGCACGCAGCTGAAGTCAATGATTGCGCGACTCAAGATGACTGAGGGCGCAGAAGCCATTGCGATGAAGGTTTATAATTCGGCAAAAAAATTTCATGCTGAGGCAAAAAAAGCGGCTGTTGGACCGGAGAAAGATCGCCGTTATGCTTTGGCCTTCGATTATTATAGTTCTTTGCTCGATCTTGAGTATCCAACCATTTTGTCGGAAGCCCATTTTTATTTGGCAGAGGTTCTTTATGATCAAAGCAAACTAGAGAGTTCTGCTTCTCACTATGAAATGTCAGCCATGATGCCGGGCAAGATGCAGGCTCAGGCGGCGTGGAACTGGTTTCTCACGGCTGAAAAACTTGCTGACGGATTTCAGTATCATGGTAAAGAACTCAAATCTCTCAGCGCGCACGATGAAAACTATCTGAAGGCTGCTGACTTTATCCAAAGTTTATCTGGGATCAACAACGATCAGAAAATAAAAGCCTCATATCAGTCTGCCCGGCTTATTTATCAGTTGAATGATTTAGATCGCGCTCTTCCATTGTTTCAGATGCTTGCTCAGAAGTATTCATCATCTCAAGAAGGAAAGCTGAGCGCTCAATTGGTTCTCGATATCTATAATATCAAGAAGGATTACAAAAACATCGCTCAGTATGCTCGACTCTATAAAGATCAGGTAGATTCTTCGCAAAGACTGGAGCTTGGGCAACTCGAGCAACAGGCTCAGCTCAAAGAAATTGAAAACTCTGAAAGCCAAGCTAAGTCTCTGCAAGGGGCAGAAAAGACCGCCGAATTGGAGAAGGTCGCTCAAGCCTATATGGAATTTGCAAAGTCATATCCTCAATCAAAATTTATAGATGGAGTTCTCTGGGGAGCTTTTCAGAATTTTGCCTATGTCGCTGCAGAAAACCACGATCAAGATGCTGTTTCTCTAAAGGCAACATTTGAAATGCTGACATCTAAGTATTCAGGATCAAAATACGCTCCGCAGGCGATTGAAATCATGGGTAGATTTTTGGCCTTTCGAAAAATTTCTCGGACTGATCTTATGAAGATGAAGTCCTTTCGCTCACATTGGGAGCGCCAGTGGATGAAAGAGCCAGCAGATAATCGGGGCGCCCTGGGCATGCTCGTTTATCGAATGATGGATTCAGAAATCATCAAGAAGAAAATGGCCATTGAATTTTCGAAGTTGCCTCGAACAGATGATAACCGAGAAGCTTTTGCAACGAGTGAGTTGTGGAAGGTAAAAGATACTAGATCCAAGGTTGATGCTGTTGCTTTGAAGTCGCTGAAGACCTTAAAGAAAGATACGAAGACCAAAATGGATCTGATGGATAAGCTTTATAAGCAAGTCACCGAGCTGGTGAAGTTGCAAGTTCCGACGCCAGCAATCGAAGGTTTGAAAACCCTGGGTGACGGCTATATGAATTTAGGATCTGCCTTAAGAAAGGCCCCAGTTCCTAAGGAACTAGAAGGCGAGAATTTGGCGAAATACCGATCGATCGTGGATGGTCTTGCCAAAGATATGGAAAGCAAGGGGCAGGAGGCTCTGCGCTTATCTAGTGAGAAGGCGAAGGAATTTGATTTGTCGTCCATCTAAGATCTCGTTAGGATTGTTGCATGGAGCGAATTCTCATCCTGAGTTTCTTGTATTGCTGCGGTTTTTTATTTCAATTACGAGCGGAAGAATCAAGCTCGAGCCCACAGACAAAAACGAAAATCATTTATAAAGAGAAGTCTTATTACGACTTCGAAGATAGCCTGGTAAATGGAAATATTCGAAAGCCAGATGGATCTTTTATTTTTCGAAAAAATCAATCTACATTTTCAAGTGCCCTCAATCTGAAGCGCTCATTTATTCCTGAGCTTCGAGAGTCTGCAAAGTCAGCGCGATGATCTTATTCGTTTCATTTGCCTTGTTTGTGGGAGCACTTCCTGGGCCACTGCAGATTCTGCAGAAAAAATTCAGCACAGTGCAGAGTTTTGATGCGAGGTTTTCGCAGGAAGCTCAACAAAATCTATTTCCGGATCATCCCGATAGGGCGGAGGGTATGATTTCGTTTAAGCGCCCGGGATGGATGCGCTGGTCTTACGAAAAGCCAGAAAAAAGAATCATGACATATGAGAATCGAGAAATTTTGGTCGAAGAATCTGGAAAAAAAGAAAAGATTTCGACGGGTGGCCCTGTAACATTTGAAGAAAGTTTTTCATTTCTTTGGGGAAAACCTGATCCGAAACTCTTTAAAATTGAGGCGATCGACGCGACGCATTTTCGAATTATCCCAAAGAAAACAGCTGGACTTCAATTTTCTGAAATTCAGATTTTGGTAGAAAATTCTCTCGTGCGTGAGGCTCGTGTCGTCAGCGCGGTTGATGGCGTCAATATTTTGCGATTTTCAGATTGGAAACTCCGCTGATTTTTCTTTGAGTGAGGCCGTTAAAATCATTGTTCTTCAATGCTTTGCGTCACTAATACGATGATCGCTTCGATTTAGCTGGCAATTTCAAGGGCTTGTTTTATCCTTGATATGAGGGGTTTTGTGGCGCTTACAATTCAGATCAAAAATTTAGAAAATGGTGAAACTCGTGAACATACTTTTGGAATGGGCCCCATCTTGTTGGGCCGATCCAAGATCTGTGATGTGAGTCTGGCTGATTCGGTTTTGTCACGTCAGCACGCGAGTTTAACTGTTAAGTCCGAAACAGAGATTGAACTTGAAGATCTTAAGTCTGCTAATGGGACGATCTATAGAGGAAATCGAATCACCAAGCAGATCTTGAATGTCGGTGGTGTTTTCAATATTGGGCAACACGAAATAAAAATTCTGAAAGTTGAGATAAAAAGGACTGTAGACTCTGAGGATCTGACGCCAGCGGTGAGTTCTATTACGTTAGTTCCAGAGCCGTCAGCGATTCGCGAGCCAAGTGTGAAGCAGCCGGCTACGACCCCGGCTCCAGCGCCTGCCGCGGCGCCCATTCCCGTGCCAGAAGAGCTGACGCTCAAGACCCCAACGTTTTTGAAAGAGGCAAAGTCGAAGACTCATTTTCAAACGAAGGATTGGGTACAGGTTTCTCTTCTGTGGAGGGATTCATTAGTTGATTTGAAGTGTTTCGATCGAGGAGATATCGTCACAATTGGTGAGGATGCTTCAAATAGTTTTAGTATCTCGCTGACGACACTTCCTAAAACTTTTAATTTTTTGAAGATCTTGCCGACAGGTTTGGAAATCCAACTTCATCCATCGATGAAAGGACTTGTCGAAACAAAAGACAGTGTTGTTGAACTTGATGAACTGAAAAAAACTGCGCGCCAAACGGCTTTAGGTCTTTCGACACATGTTGCCTTTCAAGATCGCTGCTTAATTGAAGTTGGGCCTTTCATATTTTTTATCAAATCGACAAAGCTCAGTCTGACGGCACCATTGACGGCTCCGCTGGTCAGAGATCCGATGTATGCGTCAATTCTTGCGGCTTGTCTGATTTTTATGATTTTATTTTTAAACGGGATCCATGGGTTGGCAGCACCTGAAAAATTGGAAGCTGAGAAGCCCATCGAAAATATTGTTTCTTTGGCGCCACCCACAGAATCTCCAAAGCCGATTCCATCCCCGCAACCAATGCCGCAAAAAGAAGTGAAGCTTGGTGAGCAGCAATCGATAAAGGCAGATCTTTCTGGGCAGCAGGGAGAGGGCGCAAAAGCTTCTGGCGATCAAGGCAAAGCGGGCCGCACGAATGGAGCTGCGGCAGTGCGAGCACGTCCGATCGGGATGGTGACGAATTCCGCTGTTCCTTTGAAGACAACTCCGAAGGGCGCGTTTGGTAAAGAAATCGACCGAGCCCGCGCGGCGTCTGGTAAACGACCCGATGAAGGAATTGGTTCTGGAAAGGCAAAGCCAAAAGGCACTGGCGGCCAAGCTCCATCGAAAGACATTAAGCCCAATGTGAAGGTCGAGGATTTGGGTATCTCAGGAGTTCTGACGAGTCGCAATGGCGGCGGTGGGACTGGTGCAAATGGTGGTGCTATGGAAGGCGCCGGTCTGGGTGGCGAACTCGAAGGCTCTGTGGAAGGTTTAGAGCGAGGTTCAGACATCAATAATCGAGGTTCAGGTGGCCGCGGTGCAAAAGGAATTGGCCTCGGCGGTGGAGGTACATCGCTTGAAGTAGGTGGATTGTCGACAAAAGGAAAAGGTGGCGGACAGTCTGGATTTGGACTTGGCACGTCTGGAAAAAAGGGTGACTCCGATGTCTCGTATTCAGCAGAAGATGTTGAGGTTCGAGACGGCTTGACTCGCGAAGAAATTGAGCGAGTCGTGAAGGCACATCAAGATGATATTGAACAATGTTACGAGCAGGCTCTCATTGATGCGGGAACGGGCGTCGGCGGGCGTTTGAAAGTGGGATGGTTCGTGAATAAAGATGGCAATGCCGAGAATGTCGTTCAGATTTCGGGCATTGCGAACGGCGCAGGACTATTTCGTTGTTTAGCGTCCAAGATTGTGACTTGGCAGTTTCCAAAACCTCGCGGAGGAAGTGGAGCTCAAGTATCTTGGCCATGGGTATTTAGGAAAGGAAACTGATGAAAATTTTCTTTCGAGCAGTGATTGCATTCTCGCTTCTGATTTCAATGAAGCTTTTTGCAGCCCAAGAATTGACACTCCATCCGGGCGCGATCCGAAAGGGCTTTTATACTGGACTCAGTACCGGCCGATTGTTTTTTACCGGGGATGATCGAAGCCTTTATCGAGATGGGTGGGTCGTCGGTTTTAAGGCTGGCTACGATATCATCAAGTACCTTGGAGCGGAGGTTCTCGTTAAGTTCTCGGGCCATTCGTCGACAACTGGTACCCGACTCGTGAATATTCCCCTCAGCTTTTTTGCGTATCAATTGATTGGGCAAGTGCGAGGGTCTTATCCAATCACCAACCGATTATATGCAGAACTTGGATTGGGCGGTGGACTTTTCATGTCAGATCCAAATCAAAACAGAAATAGCAGTTCAAATCGCCTGATGTTCTACGGCGAAATGGGTTTCGAATATTTCATGCGCAGTCGTGGTATTTCGGTGGGATTGGATCCGTCAATTGCGGTCATCAAAGATCTGAAAAGCGCAGTGATTCAAACAACCGGATTTTTACGATATACATTTTGAAATTTTTCAAATGAATTTGTTGGCAACTCTTGTTTGTAGTTGATTTCGTCCCTGAAATTGTGAGTACTATGTCTCTTGCCTGGCATCGGTTGTGGGTGTTTTTCGGCGGGCTTAACTATGTGTGAGGGGTTGTGGCGATCTTGAGAAAACAACGGTACGGCATTGATGCATTGTTTGTTTTCGCCGCAGTCGTTTTTTGCTCACTTTTTCATGTGTCGACATGGGCTTCGGACCGATCGCTGTGTAGCCAGCTTCTGTCTCGTGTAACGCCTGCGAAGGGCGTATTCGATCCGCGCAACCCAACAATTGTTTCAGTCAACGGATATTCGACCGGACGTTTTGCCGCCTCACGCTTTCGAGATGTTGGATTACAAACGATTCATGTTCATAGCCGGGGTGCGCCGCAGGATTCGATGTATGAAGAGACATTCTGGCCAGAAACCTATGATGCTTTAGACACCTTTGATGGCCACGACTTTGAGGGGCTTGTCGCTCGACTGAAAAATTTGAATATTGTTGGAGTGGTCGCCCTGTCGGATGGGGGAGTTTTGTTTGCAGATAAATTATCGACTCGGTTAGTGACTGATGGAATGCAATTTCCATCAAATGGAATTGAAGAGGGTAGAAAAGACAAACTTCGGATGAGCGAACTTCTGGCAGAAGCGAATCCGAAGGTAGATTCTGTTCTTCAGATCTCAACTTCCAATGCAAAGGAGGCGATTGCTTGGATTCATCGGCATCGGCTGTTTTCTCGAAGTCCTGGATATGTTTTCATTAAGCCTCGTCGGGATGCCAGCAGTCTCAATGTGGTGACCGCTTCTTCTGAGCGGGAGGTGAGCGATCATTTCGCCCAGGTCATCGGGACGACAGATCATTTGGGCAACCGGAACGATGAGCTCCTGGTTCAGGAGACATTAGAAGGAATCGAGTATGTTCCGAACTCAGTGACGGCCGACGGATATACTGTGTTTACGGATATCTGGGCTTATACGAAACGTCTCACGCCGGATGGTAGAAATTGGGTTTACGATTATGAAGAATTGCTGCCATTTGAGGGAAAAGAACAGCAAGAAATTGTTGGCTATCATCTGAACGTGCTTGCTGCCCATCGATGGAAGATTGGGCCCTGTCATCCCGAGATAAAATACGTTCTTGGTAGAGGTCCCGTTCTTGTTGAGGGCAACTATCGATTTATGGGGTCAAGCCAAAATATTCTGGCTGAGCTGGCCACTGGTCATAGCCAGCTTGATCGGACAGCATCGGCGTTCAAAAATCCAAAAGAATTTCGGAACCTTCCGGTGGGCTATAAAATTAAAAAGCATGCGGCAGTTTATGAACTTAAATTTTTTCCAAATCGACCCTCAGTCTTATCGCCTCGGGTCTATGCACTGATCGATGAAATTCCTGGGGTTGTACATAGTTTCTTGAAGTATAAAGTTGGCCAAGAAGTAAAGTATACGCGCGATTTGAGAACGTCAGGCGGTGAGATCTGGTTGCTCCATGAAGATCCGAAAGTCATCAAGGCAGCGATTCAGAGATTGCGCAACCTCGAAGATCACAATCTCTTAATTGAACCCAAAAATCCTTAGAGTTCTTGGAGCAGAAGCGGTTTAGCTTGTCTTGGTCTTTGATTTTTTTGTCCATTTTTGTCCTGAGGTGCCGAAATTTCAACGAGCCCAGTCGATAGGAGATATTCTTGAATATTTGGAAATTTGGACGATTGTAAAAAATTTAGATTCAAGGGTCCGATTTTCGCGTCTTGAAAGAGAATGGCATTAAATTGCTTTTGATCCAGTTTTTGAAGTGGCGCTTTCGAGCGTTCTTGGGCTGGAATTGCCAGAGACGGCTGAAGCCACTGTTCAAAATCTTTCTTTGATGGATGGAATTCCATCTCCATCTGAAATCCTGGAAGATCTGGGGACTCATAGATATTCGATTCTCTGGTGATCGCAGTTTCTTCAATTGAAAATTCGCGAAACGAAGCTTCGACTGTCATGGGGCCGTTAAGCAGAGCAAGTTTGAAAGCCAATGCGGGAGTAAGGTCGCCGGCAATGTCTTCGGCAGACGGAAAATCCTGATTCCTGGCCTTCATACGCTGCACATCTAAGCACGAAACTTTAAAAGCCGTGTTTTGATCCCCAAAACTCGGCATCGAGTTGGTAATTGGACCTCGGTCAATCAATGCTTCGATAATTGCTGAACCGCTTGGGTTTTTCTGCACGATCAATTCATAAAGGTAGGGATTCGTCGGAAATTTCTTTCGGCGACCGACCAAATAGATTCGACGTTCTTCGCTATCTGTTTGAGTCGATGCTTTCCAGATAAACAACTGGTCGAGGATATAGGCATTGTCTTCTGAACCTGCATCGCCAGAATTTGGAAACACCAGATCCGCGGTCTTTACCTGCCCCGCCGCGTCTAGTTCTGCCTGGAGGACTCGTATCTCGGAATCGGCAGTCAGCGGCATTGCCAGTAATCCAAATATCAATAGTGCAATAGTTTTCATTCAATTCTCCTTAAAACCCTAAAAAGGTAGTGACGTATTAGCAAAGAATATGGGGATTGCATAGTTCTTGTCCGTTTTCAGTTTAAATGGCAGTTTGGGCCGTATTCGGCGGTTCTCTTTAAAAGTACAGCTCGTCAAGGTTTACACTGAATATGCAAGTAGTCGCACAACTAGTCATTTTCGTTTGGGCTGTGTCATTGCCGTTATTTGCTTCAAGCTGGCGAACAGAAATATCGGCCGACCTACGATCGCTATCGCCTCGGGATTGCGTTGCCGCGCTTATTCGAATGAATATTGTACGCCCCGTAGAACGCATTCGTTATGGAACCGGGGCAGATGGGAGAGAGATTGAATCACGAGAAACGCTTTTTGAAATTAATCCTGTTAAAGCGTTTCCGCAGAGACTCGGATTGTGCCATTGGAAAATGGGAGAATCTACCGGCGACTTTATTTCTGTCCTGAGCCAAAAAGTAATCCAGAATTCAGACATCATGCCTGAAATTCGCACTTACTATACTGAGCTCATCGCGTTCATTTTGAGCGAACAGCTCGAGGTCGTAGTCGTTGGACACGAGCAATTTCGGCTTCTTTCGCATGGCAGACCTGTTGTCGAGGGAGCGTGGATTGTGATGGAGCCCTCCCTCTACGCTTTATTTCTCAAAAGCCAGTTTAAGGGCACTCGATCTCAAACCGTGGAAAAATATTTTTCTGACATCACAGATCTCATTTCATTTTCAAATGTCGACCTACAAAGCCTAAGTGTGTGGCTCCGAAATCAAACAGCCTATAATAAAGGCGCATCTCAGGAACAAATGGAACAGGATCTTAGCGAGGCGGGCGGATTTAGACTCGCATCGATCTTATGGAGTTCACCCGACCCTCATAATCCGCCGACGCTATTTGTGAGCGATGAGAGCCGCTATTTTCAAGAAGAAAGTCTTTCGAAAAGCTTTGATGCGACGATCCGCACGAATGAAACCCCAGGTGGCCATGTCATCGAATGGATGGAATTAAAACGCCTTCGCAATTCTGTCGTGAGAGCCAGTGCCTTAAAGCAATTTGTCAAATCCGCTCTCGATAAATTAAACTCCGAACGAGCGCTTCACTCCATTTATGGCCGACTTCCCATTACTCTTGCAGAAATCGTAGGTGGTAAAACTCTCATTATCGAAGTCCCCACGCTGCAGGCGGAAACCTGGATGAACGATTCAGGCAATACGCGTTTTACTCGAGATTCGGAAGGCAACATGACTCGTGAGCCGATCGATCCCGCGACGGGACAGGTGCGAAGATCTGTCGGAGACGGAAATATTTTCCAAAAAATGGCTCTTGCATTTGCAGCGACGAAACAGATCAAAATTTTTTCAAAAATTATTATTTACGATCAAACTGGCGAACGAATGGGCCTATTTCTGGTGATGCCTGACGGAACCGTCCACTTTACCATGTCGGTCCTCGGTGCCCATCTTTCAATTCGAAAGCACTTTCGATGGTTTGAGGGTCCCATGAGGACGGCCAAATAAATATAGGGTTTGTATGATAGCCTGATGATGACCAAAATTTGGGTGGGCTGATTGGCCAGAGGTATTTTCCCCATGAAACCTCTTGGATTGATGGAATTAAAACTCGCCGGTCCACTCAACTTGGATTCTCTTCTAAATTTTCTCGCTCGAAGGAACTCGTTACACAGAGACAGCGATCAAGGCCAGAAAAGCTGGAAACCATGCGGCCTTTACGCTTTTGATTGTGAGAGACTCGTTCCTTACCCCCTATTATCTTAATGACTATTACTCCGTTTTGGCGCTTCTGCTGCTCGAGGAGTTGAGTCAAAACAATTCAAAAAGTTAATCTCAATCAGGCGTTAACCTCGCCCAGAGTGCAATTCCACCCATAAAAATAGAATAACCCCCAAACATATAACCCAACGGGCGTAGCAATTTCAAACGACTATTCAGATGTTCCCAAGGGCTGAGTTCATCCCAGAGAAAACCATCGGAATGAATGGGATGATTAGGATTAATGATCGTGTCGATCAGGGCGAACCGATGGGGCAACTCTGCTCTTCGCTCCGGCTCAGCAAAATAAACTTTAAATGCTTCTGCAAAATCTTCACTTAAGTTGACATCGCCGTAATCAGAGACAGACTGGCCGTCCAGTTTTGCAGCCAATTTCCAAAGCTTGCCCGGAGCTCCTCCCCAGATTTTAAAATGTAGAGTGTGCCCGGCCTCGTGGTTAACTGTTGAACTGTTGGCATTAAAATGATCGAAAATCTGAATAGTATTAAACCATGCATGAGCTGGTATGCTCGTGCGAAATCGTCTTTGACGAATTGTGGTATCCAGTAAATTCCATTTCTTTGCCGCCGAGGGAATCAGATCTACTTTGGAAATTGATCCAAGGGCAATAGTAGGAAGTTTCGCAAGAGCAGAAAGCACCTCATTGATATCAAAAAGACTCTCGTGTGCAGCGGGGAAAGTAATTTTAATTCCTATGGGCTGTTCATTCGCCCTCGAGAAAGAAACTCTCAAAATTTTGGCTGAATATGTTTTTGATCCTTCCACATAATCATTTTTCGTAATTATATGAGTCCGACCAGTAGATTGATTTAATGCGACGAACCGACGCCCCTTTTGAGGGGTGTTCACTACCATAACTGACCAACTCACACCTTCATTATCAATAAGATTTTGTGCTCTAAAGGTTTGGAAAGTGTGATCAGGAAATTTGGCAGGCAGTGAATTGGGTTTTGGAATTAACGCTCCAAGGAACCCTGATGGCACGGAGAGCGTTTGAATACTCGTCTCATCAACGGTAAATGTTGCCGAAGAAACTTGTGGGAGAAAAAATGAAAAGTCAGGCTTTAATGATCTCAAATAGCTTTCGAGCTTTTTTGTAGGCTCCTGAGCCCGTTGATAATATTTAAATGGAACGAGAGCGCTAATTAATTTGTTACAGAGTGGCCTTGCATCGAGTCTTGCAAACGCGAAAATAACAAAGCAGATTAGCAAAGAGAATACCCGCTGCCACATCCTTCGTTTGCCTAGCATAGGGCAGTCAAAAAATCCCAAATTTCTAGGGCGTGTTCCCCTGAAATATGAGTCCATTCGCCTCCAGGGCTGGCATAGGATTTGCATCTATTGATGTTGAGAGGATGGCTACTCGATTGTTTAGAAAAATCGGATACATCGTAATGATTTTATTAGCTTTTCTAGCGGATCCTGAGGTGAAGGCTTCGTCGGCTTCTGTGCAGCTAGATGAGCATGGCTTCTGTATTTCCGGTTTACGGAAGCTTTGGAAGACCATGAAAGACCGTCCCCATTCTGGTATTCCAGCGCGCTCCCCTGGGCAACCGAATTATTCAGATCATGTCGGATGGACGATAGATCGAAACATTCGTCGTGTCTTTCAACTTGCTTCAAAAAATGCTGGTTTTTCAGATTTCTTTCCACGCAACGATCGTGGATATTTTTACTTTGCCAAATCCATCGGAATTCAAAGTCGAGGGCTCAATAACAGCCGTGTGGATATTCAGCGTGTTCGAGAAATGTACGAAGAACATTTCGGTCCTCTCCTAAAGTCGGGAGTGATTAGAGAAGAAGATATAATTTATCCTGGATTGCTCTTAACAAATGATGGCGGAAAAACTTTGCTGGTTCAAAAACCGTGGGACCCCATACCCGCAGGATATGTGATTACTGAGGAAGGTTTTGTAGAGGATTCTGTTGAGCGGCTTCTCAATGCCCACGGATTTTTTACCTTTGACGCAGGCGATTTTGCTGCCCATGACTTGTTGGGTCATATTTCGTCGTATTTTGAAAACCCTCGGTGGATGGCTAGAATTCGTCAAATTGCAAAAATTTTAGTTTCTTCTTTCGCCGGCCATGCTGTTTTTGAAAATAGTCGATTGAAAGTGACGACGGATTTAAACGGCAAAGATATCGACCTGATTCAAGCTGGAAGGTTCGCGCTGTTTAGTGAAGCAATGGTGACTGTTACTCCTGGAGGCAAAGAAAAATTCAGACAAATTTCTTGGTTAGCGTCGGACCCGACAGATCCCATTGAAGCCATCGGCGCCCGAATGAGAGATAGCGATAGTGATGATTTGGTTGAGCATGCGAGAGCTCTTCTCGATTTCTACGAAAGAAATATTCGGTTGCTTGGGGGGCTAGCACGTGATCGCATCATTCTGTCGGAGATCGATGATGATGATGATTCATTTAATCGAGAGGAGGCCACACTTCCAGCACTCGTTGGATTTGTAAAAGCGGCGATCGCTGATGAATCGGTTGACCGGATCGAAGAGGGCATAGCAGAACTTGAGCTTGCGCTAGATTTTTGGACTTCATTTACTCCGGACGAATTTCTGGACAGCGTTCTCAGTAGTACTCCGGCGACTCGCAGAATTCTCGAAAAAGCGAAAAAGAACCGAGTTGCCTTAAGTTTGGAAGATTCAGGAGACGCCGAATTTTATTGGTTTGATCAAATTTCGACGCCAGCAGGCCGGGCCGAATTCAAAGATTATTTTAAACGAGCGGCTCACTCGTCTTTAACTACCGGGGCCACTCTTCTTTCGAAAATGAATTCGCCTTTATTATTGGAAATCGCAGATGAGGTTTTATTTGAGGAATATCAGCGTACTTACAGCAGCTCTTCGAGCAGTCAGATTGGTAATCTAGAGAGCTTGCTCACCATAATCAGTATGGCTAAGGGGCATCTATCTAGGACGGATCCACTTATTGAGAGAGAGTTCGATAGACTGCGTCCGGATTTTAAATATTCGAATGCTAAATCGTTACTTGTTCAGATTCTTAGCGGAAACAGGTTCACCAGTGATCATGAATGGATGCGCCGCGTTCATTTGGCCGTTGAAAATGTGGCGAGACAAACGCCATATAGGGACCTAGATCACTTTTGGCTTTCGTTCAAGTCAACGTCCGCCCGAGAGGCTGCCTTGACGGCGGTGAACACTCGACTTGATGAATTGATGTCTACCGGTATGTCGGAGAATATTCGCGACTGGAAGTTTGGAGTTGCTGTTCGTCAACTTGCGGATGAGCCCGAGTTTGAATCTCGCAAAGAAGCTTTGTTGAACGCACTTAGTCGTGCTGGAGGCTAGCGCTCAAACCATTCGCGATTATTTTCCTCCGGCCGCCCGACTAAAGAATTCTTCCTCTGCGCGAATTGCATCGAGAACAGCTTCGCGGTCATTTGGAAGTCCGATATTTTCAGGATTTTCCATGATCATATCAAACGCCCAAGATTTGTTGCTCCTGAGTTTCCGGAGTCCCTTCAGAATTTCAGTGATGCGCATGCTGGGCCTTTGATCTTCATGAGTCAGATAGAAGAAAAGGCCCTCGCGGATATTTGCACGATCGATGGTGTCTTGCGACAGATCTTCTGTCCAACGACGGACAAGTTCTACACGAGCTTCAAATTGAGACAAAATTCCCGTCAGTTTATCTGCAATTTCCGCTCTATCAACCAATGAATGATCGCGGTCGTCGGGATAACCTAGATCGGTAAAATCAGACGATGCCTGACCACTGCTGTGGGAATGGTCATGGGTCCAAAAAAAACCGATGACGTCGTCGTAAATCGAAGACCCGTAGGTGCCAAAAGGCGCAATTCCAGCAGCGCCTTGGGGCCGTTTGAATACCGTGAACCGATCATAGTCCTGAATTTCGGACACTAAAGCATTGGGATATACCGTGATTGGTCTTAAGCGGTTAAAATACCTAAACTCAGTGCGCTCGGTTGTTGGCCAAAAGAAAAACAGGGGTTTCTTGAGAAAATAGAGTTTTGAATTATTTTCGAATTCAGAGAGCGGCCGCATAGCGAATGAATTACCATCTTCAAAGTCAAGATCCTCGTACATAGTGAGCTTCTGGTGAGGTTTGCCCGTGGATGGGAACGAGAAAATATGTGTGGGCTCTGCCTCGTCAAAGATGTCGAAGTCGTGTTGAGCGAATAAAAGTGGATTCAGTGAATTCAATCCGGCAATTCCAGCGCGCATTCCCTTTTCCCAGACTCTGAATTCTATCGCGGGAATGAAATCACGTCCTGATGTCAGGATGCGTCCGAGGATTTGCTCGCAAGTTTTTTGTAGTTCGTCTTCTTTGGCCGATGCCGTTCTGAAACCTGCGCCGAGTGCAAAAATCAAGATGAGCATCATTTGTCGAAAATTTATCATCGTTCTTATCGATTCCTGTATTTCTGATGCCACAGCTAGTCTCAAAAATCAGCTAGAAATCAAGGGACTTCGTACCAAAAGATTTGAGCCAAAATCTATAAGCCCCGCTAATTCCCTAGGTTGTCTATTCGTTAAAAATCAGGATTTCAGCCTTTTTATCTCCTGCTGTTTGTCGTATTGGTCTCATCCCATGCGAGCGACTATTCGATCTTTTGTACTTCTTGGCGGAATTTTGATTTCTCATCAGCTTGAGGCTTCGTTCTGTACGTCTCGTCTTCAGGTGCTCGGTACAGAATTACTGGCGACGGTTCCGATTCAGATTCACTGGCAACTTACTCCAGCCTTCGAAGCGTCCAAGCCAAGTGACTTTCGAGCACAAATCGAGGGGGCACTGAAATTTATCGGAGACTCTGCTCCCGTTGATTCTGATCACTTGTTTCATTGGTCACGGGGTTCTGAGGCCCTCCAAGATCGTAGCCTTCAGATTTACTTGATCGAGTCCACTCACCCAGATGTTTTGCAGACGTTTGGGGGCTCACCAAGGTTGAATTCTACTTTTTTATTTCAAAGTGCTTCTGGTGGCCCAGACCGAATCTCTGGCGATCTGGTTTACTACTTATACGCTGACCGCATTTTTCGAACGAGTGGGCGAATTTTGCCGGAAGAAATTGTTGAGTTAGAAATGCATTTTGCTGGGGACCTACGTGGCCGAATCAGACGATTTTTGGAGATGCCATTAGACAGTGTTGAAAATGCGAGAAATCTTCTGACATCGCCAGCGGTTTTATCAGCCCTTGATTGTGAGACTTTCATTGCTGTTGGCAAATTTCTGAGATGCGCGGCGAGTTTGCCAGGATACAACGATCGCCCTCCAGCAGCTCGAAACAAACTATCTCGAGAACTTGCTGATCATTTGCGAATTGCGGAGAGCGTCCAAGATGAAAAGAGCCTGGTAGCCCTCGAGCCCGTGGTGCGAATGGCGCTTTTGATTGATATAGATCAGGCATTTCGCAGACGATTTCCAAATCTGAAGGCGAATATCTTTCAGATGCTGAGTAGAATTCGTGAACTTTCTTCCAAGCGTGAGTCGCATTTATTTCATTGGGAGGGCGATCGGCATATTCTTTCTCAAAAAGACTATACGTTGGTTATTACAACTAAAGCGAATTCTAAGTGGGGAAAATATTCAAAGGATCTTCCGGAGTTAGGATCGGGAGTGACGCTTTTTGTTCCTCCTGATATTCCAAGTGAAACGGGTGGGCATATCGTTCAAATTATTTACATAGATGCTCTTATTTTGCCTCCAATCACTGACGAAGTGGGGCTCATTGTTCTGGAAGGAAACTTAGCCTATGAGCTTTTGGGTAGAGCTCATTTATATTTAAATTCTACCGCACGCACTTTGAAAGAGACGCAAGGTGATCCGATCAAGGTACTCAGCGCCGAAGCTCAGGGTTATAACGCTCAAGCAGTTCATTATGAGGCCCTTCTGGATGGCCCGGCCGATTCCATGGGGGCTGGAGCCAAGGAGACGCTCACGTCGTTGGCTAGGGTTTCGAGGAATATTGCTGAGTCGTTCGAGCGTGATGTGGCGAGGCTACTGCAGAAAAAATACCAAACGCCGTAGTGGATGAATGTCTTACGACTCTGACCCTTGGAGAAATGGAGACGCCGAAAGGTAAATCAAAGCTCTATCAGCGTTTAGAGGTGACAGGCGCCGCCACTCTGGAGTTGAAGCAAAAATAATTCTCCTGAACGCTGCTGCAATTTTTCTGCTAATTCGCTGTCTATTCTCCTCAGAAAACGAAGGTTGACTGCGGCATCGTATGAGTCGACAGCTTCAGGGCCGCCTTTCAACTCGAGATACTTTTTTGCCATATTCAGAACTTTATCGATCTGCATTCGCGCATCTTCCGTCTGAATCTCTGCAAATGGAGTTCGGCTTTGTTCATTATATTTTTCGTCGAGCGTAACAAGAATTTTCTGAGCAGCTGCAGCAAATTCTGAAATGGGGATTGAAGAGTCGGCATAGGCTGATCCAACATCCGATCCATCTGCCGAAAAATTGAGAGTTTCGCTTAAATCCCATATTTTTGAGTCGCTTTGTTCTTTTACTAATATCTGAATGGCTTTCTCGTCTAGACTTACAAATGCTCTACTATCTTTCAAAATTTTCTGGGCATTTGCTCTGTCGTATTCATGAACTCTCAACCGTGGGTTCTGAGGTGCCAAAAAGCGAAGACTTCGCACTTCGCTCGCATTCTTGAGAGCATCGATTCCACCCCGGCTCTTAATGAATGACATCGTCGCATTCACGATCGCGTCTCGATCGTTTTGCAACGGTGAAAAGGAATCTCGGATCGCTATAGTATCTCTGAAGTTCATCGAATATTGCCGATTTAAATATTCTGCACCGGCTGCTTTTGCAAATTTCTCAAGGTCAAGGTTTGCGCAATTGGCAAACGACTCTCCAACGTCAAAACCTTGATTTTTGGAAAATGCCAACGCATCCGCAAGAGTTGAAGAGCCAGATTCACAGAATTCGCGTGCTAATAGCTCAATCGCTTTTCCTCGCACTTCAATAGTAATGACTCCCAAGTTTTCAGCGAAAGTCTTTAAATTTTTGGCTGCCGATGAAGTAGGAATGCCCTCAACGCCAAGAGAGTTGATCATTGTCCTTACAAACTCACTCAGCTTATTACTACGTTGGGCAATCATCGCTAACTTTTCTTCATTGAAGAGAGAGGACGAAGCCCTTTCGGTACTCTTTTTCAATTCCACTTTCAGGGCTTCAACCTGAGCCCAAATCTGGTCCAGATTTCGATCGTGGCAGTTCAGTACTGCTTCAGCTAGAGTCTTGCCATCAGCAGCAGATTCAAAGTTACTGGGCAATGCGTTTGAACAGCCTTCGGAATATCCCTGTGAAATCCCCGTAATGCCTATAAGAATCCAACTAAAAATATTCATAAAACCTCCAAAAACGCCTTCAAAGTACATCCAGAATTCCCCCAATGCGAGAGAAAAACCTGAGCTGCACAGAACGATAGCGCATTTCTATATGTCTGCAACTCTCATGCCAAAAATGGGGGCTGTCCTATAACTAGCGAGCCGGCTCAAATTAAAGGTTACCAAGGCCCCAAAGGACCTTTCATAATCACCTTACCGAAAACTTAACTTTTAGAACCCGCTTGGGGAGGTGGTACAAAATGAGCTTTGGGGCAAAAAGAGAAT